>Ga0123342_1004702_pt1 | contig 20547 bp, 10 predicted proteins | sample Turbeawhitnodule_FD_89960 | JGI IMG/M metagenome (GOLD analysis project Ga0123342, IMG submission 89960) | Root nodule microbial communities of legume samples collected from Mexico - Turtle bean Mexico white nodule | ecosystem: Host-associated > Plants > Roots > Nodule | place: Mexico: Nepantla...
TCTTCTCCTTCGGTCGGTCGTTCCTTCTTGGTGTCTCCTTCGGTCGGGCGGGGGAGGGTACCTGCGAAGGCACTCCGACGCTCAAGTAAGTATGAGATTCTAAGTGTGATTTAGTAAGTGAATTAAAACGTACCTTTCTCTGACTTGAGCACGGTATTTATAGGATTGCCTAATGGGCTTTCTATCCCTTGGGCTCAGGGTAGTTATGGATAGGTCTTGCCAGTCGTGCTCCAGAATACCCGGGGAATATATCTTCTTTAAACGCGTATTCCTTATTCTTCGGAGGTGTATCTTAACCACCTTAGCTTGTCACATAAATACCCTTACATTTATTATGCACTCGGTCGGTCGGCCACGTGCGTTCGTCCGGTGCCTACCGATACATAGTAAAACAGAGGTTGTTGACATGCAACAAAGAGATTATCATCCATCGAAGAGAATATCAAAGCAGAGGCGGCACCTTCATCCCTACATCCACATAGTATAAAAATACTAGAGTACCCTTGGATACTTACTCCTTAACCAATTTATAATAATCCATAATATTTCATGATTACTCAATCCAAATAATAGTTTCAGATTGCATAATCTGTAAATGTTTTCCATAGTGTAATCAATAAATGTTCCGAATTACTTGATCTGAAATTCATAATTTAATTCTCGTTTGCAAAATCAAAAAATATTCTTCATGGCCAAATGTTAAATGTTCCGAAAATTTTACCGAGTGTAGTAGGATGGGAAAAAGTGTACAAGAAAACTACTTCAGTATTTGCTCACTCAATCTCTCAAAACAAAAGTTCATTTGCAGGAGCAAGTATTATTATTACTATCTTTTAATCTCATTGAGATTCATTTGCAGTATCAAGAGCAGAACAAGCATCCTCTGGGGTGCTAATTAAAGAATTAAGCAAGTTAAAACAGATTATGCAGAATCGATAATTCAATACTGAGAGACACATAATGATAGTAACCGGATCAGATTAGTGATTAGTATTCTTTATTGAAGAAACTAATGTCCCTGTCCAGCCCAATGCTGTAATTTGTTCATGCTTTCTATGCCAACATTAAGTTGATAAATTGTGTAATGAATTCCAAAGTGAAGGATGGAGGGCACAGTTTTGAAGGATGTAGCTGGTTTCAAGCTTGATGGAGTTAAGATTACTATTGGAGTTGAAGATTTTGATAAGCCTGGTTTGTCTATAACAGTTGTCTTAGAGACCCAAAATCCAGAATTTTTCTTTGTTCAATGTAAGTGCAATAAAGAAGGATGAGAGACTGTTGACATATGTCATCGCATGGATTCTTGTCCTATGAGGAACAATCACACCCAAATGACTATTGAAGACATATTGATCATCTATGACTTAAAAAATGGCATACAAATGGATTGGCAGGCATTTTGGCGAATAAAATCATGAAGACTTGGTACTGGGCCCTTTACCCTATTCATTATGTTCTGTTCATCTCCAAGGTGTTGGAACACAACGAAGTAGATTTGATAAATGAAGTCTTTACAATTATGCTCAGTTCCAACAAGATTAATAAAAGTGAACTTCACCACATAGGGCTGAAGAACAAGGAGATGAATTCGCCTTTAAGGATGGTCTTCCAAAGGTGGAGCTAGAGAAACCCAAGAAAATTCTTGTGAAACCTAAGCAACACTCTCAAATAATGAAATGATATTGCTAAATAAACTTTACAAGGTCTACAATTGGCAGGTTAAGAGAGACAAGAGCACTACAACATGCGCCTTGATGGAACAAATGGGAAGTTTCAAGCATTCGGAGGCGCTTGAGAAAGACATAATTGGAGCAGGGTATGAATTAGAAGACGAGCAATGATAGAATGGTCCTCGTGTGTCTTTGCCTTTCTTTTCTGCTCTTGTGGCTTCTTTTGGTTGTTATTTTGCATTGCATGGTTTCTTTTGGTTGTTATCTTGTATGCTTTTTTTTCTATTAGTGAATATAGTTCTTGTCAATCAATGAATATATTTTGTTTCAATATATTTCTATACCTTTCTTATTATTGCTCTTTTTGATAAAGCTCGAAAGGGGAGAAAGGTATTCTTTGTTCAGACTACACCACATGAAAGCTGCATAATGTAAAGTTTTATGTAGTCTTGTTCATCATAAAAAAAGGAGATTTGATTAAGTTAGAATTTGCATCTCATTCATCATAAGCCATGATTAGAACTTATACATTTTGAAAATCTTTTAAAAAAGCTTTAAAAGCAAAAATATTCAATTATAACTTGAAAATAATCCATTTTCATAATTTACACAATCGATTATCTTGAATTTTGTCTCAAAACACATGTGCATTTAATCGATTATCACTAAAATAATCGATTAAGTTGTTCTTCTTAACTTTCCAGAATTAATTATGAGCAAAATAATCGATTAAGTTGGTGTCTCCAGCTGCAACGAATAACAATATAATCGATTATCATTATGCACAGTCAATTGAATCATTTTAGAAATGTTTTTCAATAAATTGCTTTTAGTGTTTTCTTGTTTTAACACTTACACTTGCTACCAAACATTCTATTACATCAAGAAAAACACCAACAAATAGAAAAAGCATCTATTATGAAATCTTTTGTAAAAGTTTTCATCTCAAGGCACTTTGGTGACTTTGTTGCATATTCACTTTGATCTTTAATCTTTAGGATATTTGTCACATTATATTTGATTTCCTTCCAAACTCTACTGTGATTCTTTCTACACCTAAGTTTGGTGTTCTAGTACAGTTGTGGTGTTCAAGAGTTATAGTTCATATCTTGTGATTACATGTTTTTCATGTGAAATGTGATTATAATTTGACTTTAATAGAAACTATCTCTCTCAGGTTGAGGTGACTGTAACTGGATTTAAAATCAGGAAGATTCAAATCTAAAATCTCGTGTCATCTTTCTACCTCTTATCTATTGTCTTTATTTTCATGTTATATATTTCTTGGTTTTGTTTAAACTTAATTCTTCTGAATGAATAGAATCATGAAGAGTTTTCCAATTCCTATTAGTATTTCATGAAAAAGTGCATTATTAGTTGTTCTCACGTAAATTAGTATTATCAGTAGAGTCACTCCTTATATTTAGTCACAAGACTAAAGACTCAACCATATATTATTCAGGCTAAATTAGAGATCCTCCCATTACAGCTAAAGCAGCATAGGATCATCTCTTTAAGGTGTGATGTGATAATCACTTTATGCCTATTCACTCCTTAGTACAAAACTCTCGTAGCCATTCTGCTTATTCTTGTCTGTTCCACTTAAACAAAGTTGATAAGACAGAAAGATAAGAAAAAGAAAAGCACACAACATAAGTTCAACAAAGTCGAGCATTTACCTGCTGACTCAGTCCCATATGAATGTAACAAATTACTATACATTTAATTCCAGTTCTATGTCTGATCCTGTTATTGAGTTCCTAACCTAGCCACAGTAGGACGAGTCAAAGCAGAGAAAATTAAAGGCATGTCCATTTTCAACTGGGTGCGATCGTAAACAGAGTATTGCCTCAATTTTGTCTCGAAACTCAGTTTGAAGTGGACAAAAAGAGAAAGTGGCTTTTGCAAACGAAGATTGCAATATGAAGTTCACTCAAACTTAAGACTATATAAGGATATATAAGTTAGAAATGCGCTGCTTTTGGGAATTATAAGGCACATTGCCGAATTCTAAGACACAAATTGAAAAGGGAAGATGTAAAAGCAATTTGAACCACGCCCTCCTTCCCCAACTGACATACAAACATACCCACAATAGCATTATGAAGAACTAATGCAAAACTGCAAACATCTATCAAATAGACAAATCAAGAGAATCTATCACAAGCATACATTTCAACCATGTGTGCATCAAGAACTATTAGTAAAGGATGAAACAAAACCACTACGGAGAAGCCTCTCCACATACTTGCCAAGAATATCGACCTCGAGATTCAGCTTATCCCCAACGTTTTTCAGAGGAATCACCACCTTCTGTTGAGTATAAGCCACCAACATGAAATTGAAACACTCCTCATCGTCGAACACATCCACCACAGTCAAACTAGTCCCATCCACAGCAATAAACCCCTTAGGCACAATGTACTTAAGCAACGATTTTTCAGTCCTCACCTTCACCCAAAGGGAATCTCCTTCTGGAACCTTCGACACGATCACCCCCGTACTGTCCACGTGACCCTGCACGAAGTGCCCACCCATGCGGCTAGTCGGCGTCACCGCGCGCTCCAGGTTCACCGGCGACCCGGGCTCCAGCTCCGATAGCGACGTCTTGCGCAGCGTCTCCGGCGACAGCCCCACCGTAAAGTCCGAGACTTTGCCATCGAATTCCGTCACCGTGAGGCACGTGCCGTTCACAGCGATACTGTCGCCAAGGTTGACGCCGTCAAGGACCGTGGAAGCCGCGATTTTGAGGTCAAAGCCACCATGCGGGGCCGTGCCGAGCTGCTTGACGGTGCCCACTTCCTCGACTATGCCGGTGAAGAGGCAGACGGGGCTGGCCGCGCGGCGGTGACGCAAGGGGGCGCGTGAAGTTAGGGGGAGGAAGGCATGTAGATAGGTAGGTTTGAAATTGGGAATGAATCTTAGATGGGTGGGGTGAGAATTGTGGGAAGTGTGAGTTGTTGCAGCGATTCCTGAGACTGTGGGTGTTAAGGTAAGAGAAGATGAAATTGGCATGTTGACAGTGTCGTGTCGGAATTAGAACAATGTTGGAACGATAGGGACTGTGCTGTGTTTGGGAATTTGGGGAATCTGCGTTTGGGACCAAGGATGTGCTTCTGCTAATCTATGAGATGGTCTCAGCCTTTGGACAATACACCAAACCACGAAAATTGTATACACCAAACCACGAAAATTGTATACACCCTGCTTACATGAACTTTTATAATTAATAATTAAATTACACTATATTTGATGAGGTGGTATTAGATTAGTAAAATTGAAACATGTTAGAAAAGGTGGATAAGCGTTAAAATTTTTCTTTTCTTTTGCTTCAATTATGTTGTCATTTTTGTATACTCAGATAGTTTATGATGTTTTATGATTTTTTTGAAAATCGAGGATACGAGAATCTAATGATATGTTTGATGAAGTGTCTGAAAAATACTCAATGAAAATATAAATTGAAACTTGTTACAAATTGGACAAGTTTAAATTTTGAACACGAAGTTTTTCAAATTGTTTCGAGATTTGTACAATGAGGTATTTCTTCTTTGTTGCAAACTATTTTCACGTAAAACTAAATATTCAAGATGTTACATCACATACATGACAAATACTAAATAAAGTTTATTTATGATGTTAGAAAGATATTTTCCAAAGTCCTGGGTTATGTTATTGCACATTGGGAGCTTGAAAGATTGTTATTGGTTAATTCCATTTTTATGAGATTTTTAATTAATAAAATATCATGATCGTTTTGAACGAGTTTTCAACTTTTTTTTTTAAATTATGATATAAAGTTTTATTGATTTTTTATGAAAAAATTAATTATGACTAAATGTGTTTTTTTTAAATGATCCTTCATAAGTGACATTTACAAATAAAATAAGAACAAACAATATTAGTAGAATAAAAAGTTTTGGGAGAAGTAAATAATGAGATTTTTAATTAATAAAATATCATGATCTTTCGAACGAGTTTTCAACTTTTTTTTTTTTAAATTATGATATAAAGTTATATTGATTTTTTTATGAAAAAATTAATTATGACTAAATGTGTTTTTTTTAAATGATCCTTCCTAAGTGACATTTACAAATAAAATAAGAACAAACAATATTAGTAGAATAAAAAGTTTTGGGAGAAGCAAATAATGGTTCTATTTTCTCATGCAGTCCAAGGTGTGAGTTTTGACCTGGATAAGGAGGATAGGTGGGATTGGAAGGAAGGGGAGAAGCTCGGGTATACAGTTGAATCGGCTTACCTCCGTCTAAGGGGGGACAAAGTTGGAGAGAATGGGACAATATATATTAAGTTTTGGGTGAGTAAAGTTGTACCTACTGCACTAGTTACGGTTTGGAAGGTGTTGGAAAATAAGTTGGTCACTAAGGCTAACCTGGTTAGGCGCGGGATTACAGTTGCAAGTTCTATTTGTAGCCTGTGCGGGGTGGAGGAGGAGACTAGTACCCATCTGTTCTTCGAGTGAAAATTTGCTTGGTTATTGTGGAACCATTGTTGTGTATGGCTGGGTGTGCAGGGTGTGTTTCATAATGTCCCTTTGTTAAATTTTTCTCAGTTTAGGATTAGCAGTGCGTCGGCTTCGGTGGATGAGGTTTGGGGAGGGATTTGGATCACAGTAGTTAATGAGGTATAGAGGCACATGAATAGGGTTATCTTTAAAGGGGGAGTAGGAGATGTACTGGAGGCTTTCACGTTGGTCCAACTAAAGACTTGGTCTTAGGTTTCATCCAAGTCACAGTTTGCGTTTTTTCCTTTTCTAATTGGTGCATAGATCCGATGATTTGTATTAGGATGATCTTATGAGATGTTTACTTAATATGTCAGGTGTCTTTCTCTAGGTTAAGTTAGGAGTGTCTTGTATAGCCAGCCATACTTGGGAGTATGTCTACTGGATGTGATTAAGATTGTCATTATGTATAAGGTTGAACCACCCTTAAAGTGGCTCATTTTATTATTGCCGATAAAAAAAAACACGGTAATTTCAAACTACTAATTTTAGTTGTAAATGGTAGTACTAATTTAATACAATTATCATTAATACATAGAGAGAACGTGAGTAGTGTACACATTATACAAAACTAAGTTAAAAAATGGTTAAATGCATAGTTACATAGTCATAAATGCCATTTTCATATCACCTTGGTGAGAATATATAACATAGATATATTTTACTGTTTTTCTTTTTTAATTTGTTGAGTGATGTTTTCGTACACGAAGACATGTCCTAAGTGGTGTAAATAATTAAAATTATTTTATAATTTTTTTATTGGTATAATACTACACCATTATGATATACCTTAGTTGTGGACTAAATGATGTGTATGTTTTTATCTTTTTTTTCTATAAATGTTCAATGATTGAATTATCTTTCTATTTGTTTTTGTTATCTTATTCACAAGTTATTACAAAACTCCTATGCCTGTTTAATTAAGGGAAAATGTTTACAAGGTTTAGAGTGATATTCATCACCATGGATATCTATGAAATTATATGTTAGAATTTGTGTTTGATTTTATGTTATTTATAGAATTATAAAGGGATATTTGAATGTCACCCAAGTTAGAAACTTTGTTGCCCATGCTTTTTTCCTTTTTTTTAATTATAAAAATACTTTCATGTTAAGTCTAACTATGCAACTTGACATCTCAGTTAGGCTGACATCTCAAGTAACAACAATCATCTACCATCACATGAAAAAAGTATTATTAAAAAAAGAAAAAAAAAAGAAAATACAAAAATATGGGGGGACTAGACCAAAACTCACATGTTAACAAAAATGATACATCTATACCTATTCATAAAGAATTCTAAGAACAAACTAGATGAAAGTCTATTATACCAAGGAAATGATTCTTTATGAATAAATCATAAATTAGCCAACTAAGCAGCACATGCATTCCCTTCACTAAAAATATGAGTAACCTTAAACCTGATTTTTCCCACAGTAATTAAGACAAGTATTCCATCGATTACGAATCATCCACAGAACATTAGTCCTAGCAGTAAACACAACACAAATCAAGGCAGAATCACATTCAAGCTAGACATTAGTAAGCTCCATCTTTTGAGCTTCCTCCATAGCATGTATAACTCCATTTTTTCCTTTTATGATTTAGAGGACTTAATAAAAAAAATCAAGAATTTTAGTGTTGTGTGCTTTAAAACTAAACCTATATAGTCAATGTTATTGTGGTCTTTTTTTAAACTAAATGTATCTAGTCGATGTTATTATGATTTTTCTTTAAAACTAAATATATATAGTCAATCAGTAACATGTGAGTGCTGATAGAAGTAAACAATGAGAATATCATTACTATGTTTTTTTTGTAGAGGTAAGATAATAAGGGGAGAAATCAATTTATGGGATAGTAAGCCATAAGGAACTCTAATAGTGTTGTTTCCAAGTGTGGATGTAGGTTGAATTTTCTGCAAGTTCCAAGTTAAAACGGGTGTGCACTACAGAGATAAGTCATTGATGACTGCTAAATCGCATCCATACTTTCAAACAAAAATACTAAGTTTTCTCCTAATATAATATAGGGTCAACCTAGGTCGAATTCCAAAGAAAACATGTTAATTGAATCCATTATTTAATATTCTTTTCTACACAAATTAAAAGGGGAGAAATTGTAATTGAAACAAGAAATGTAAAAATGTAATTCAATGAAGTTTATACATAAACTTATGAACATGCAAAATGGAAATACAATAAAGCATCTAACATGTGATCGTGAATCAGATTGTCTATTGTAGTTTATGCAAAATGAATTAAGCGGAAAAGTTGTAAACAATCACACTAGACAATATAGTATGTAATCGTAAACTAGATTGTCTAACATGACCTATGCAATGTGACCTTCATTTAACTATCAAACATTTTGAGAGTGATCGCTTAACAAATCATCTAATGGGAAAGTGATGATGAGTAATAACAAAAATTGCAAAAAAATGTAAATGACAAGAAACGTAAATTGCTTGAAAGTTAAAGTGGTGGAAATGTAAATTGTAGAAAATTAAAGTGTTAGAAATGTATAAAGCAGAAAAAGTAGAAAATGTAAAAAAAGCACAAAATGTAAATTACATAAATGTAAAACAGGGCATCATGGAAAATGTAAATGACATTAAATTAAAATGTAATTGAAACAAAAAGAAAATGTAAACTAGATTTATAAAGTGCATAAATGTAAACGAACAAGAATAAAAACAAACTGAAAACAAGAAAAGAAAAATTCAGAATTTTAAGGAAAAATAGGGAACAAAAACCATGGTTAGTAATCTTTATCTTCAATTCATAAGAAACCCAAATTTGGAATCCTTGTTATTGAAGAAAACACAACCAATCAGTTTGTATGTTCTTAGAAAAACTACTTTCAATATAAAATAGAGTTCCCAAAAAGATTTTGAAGAAGAAAACACTACACAGAGCATCATCTGACATGATTTTCGTTTCACTATTTCCAAAACCAAATTCATCTTCAAACAATGATAACAAACTCTAGAATGTAAATAGAAGAAGAAACGATGGAGAAAAAAGTAAAAGGAAACAAGATCTTTTATTAGAACTAGAAATGTCAAAAACAGAAAACGAACAAGATAAACCTAAATTATTCTACTTCATTATTTAACTCCCTGCCTATCTCTAATATACTTTTCTCCCATTTTCTCTCTCTCTCTATGTAATCAGTTCTATTTATAGAATTTCTATATTGTAATGAGTTTCGACTTTGGGAGTTAATGATTCCAATTCTCGATTACATTTTAATTAACTTTTTCAACTTTCTTTTGTCAAACATTGTTGACCATTTAGAGTCAATTACTACTATTGTTGATAGTCTATTGTTTGTTTCCAACAAAAGGTTGATCTTCTAGAGCCTGTTTCCAATGTTTTTCATTATTTTAGCTACTGGTTTCCAAGTCTCACTTCTTTAGTAGCTTCTTCCATGATTCTTAGGTCAATTGTAATTCTAAATTAGCCCTCAAAAGGTCAAAATATTACATTCGACAATTCATAAAAAATAAAAGCTACAAAAAGTCGTTTTTAAGATTTTTTTTTTAGAGAAATACAAATCTAATATAAAACAGGAAAAAAGAAAAAAAAAATCTCAATTGTCACATTGTCTCGGATGAGACCCTTGACCAACAATTGAACTCATTAAACCAAAAAATTCAACTTATTTAATGAACTTTATCATTGGTTCACATATATAATATAATAACAAATATTTTTTATGTGACAGCAAGAGTGATGATTACTATAAGAATTTTACAGTGCCTACTATTTCAATGTGCTACAATTGGCATATTAGTTCAATTATTAACTTGACCAACAATTATAGTGATTTAATAAAAGTATTCTGGTTTAGAAAAAAGAATACGTTTTAGGATTTCATGTGTCTCCATCATGTCTCATTCAGTGTTGCACCAAGTCTAACAATTCTCGCACACTACTTTCATGTGATACAATTGACACAAAGTCCCGGTTGATGGCCTTAACCAACAAATGGACTAATTTAACAAACTCTTTCAATGTGTTTAACCAGTCAGTTTCAGTCCACATATACACAAAGATAACAACAATTATTTTTTATGTGATAGCAGGACTAGTGATGACTATAAGGATTTTACAGTTCCTACTATTTGTTATGTAGTATTTGAATGTGTTATAATTAGCATATTGGTTAAGACATTAACTTAACCAACAATTATAGTGACTTAACAAAAAAAAATAGAACTAGTTTAACCAAGTGTTTTGGTCCAGAAAAAAAAAAATTGTGATCTCGTGTGTCTCCATCATGTCCACTCACTCATTTAAAGTTGCAACAAGCCTAGTGATTTTCACATATTACTCCCATATGATATAATTGTAACAATGCCTAAATTGAGGTTCTTAATCAACAAATAGACTCATTTAACCAACTATTACAACTTGTTAAGTCAATCATTTTTGGTTCACATATTGATAACTTTTTTTCATGTTATAACAAGGTTGGTGATGACTATATAGGAATTTCACAAGTTCTTTTAATGGTTAGGTAGTGCTTGGATGTGTTGCAATTGTCATATTGGTTCAAATATGAATTTAACCAACAGTTGTACCAATTTAATCAAAACATTGTACTTGTTTAACCATAATATTGTGGTTCAGAAAAAAAAAAAAAAAAAAAACTTGTAATCCCATGTATGTTTACCATGTCCACTCACCCTTTTAGAGTTGCACCAGGCTCAGTGATTCTCACAATGCTCAGATGTGAGGAGGAGAACAATTCAATCATAATGAAACATAGTGTGCTTGCAATAATAAAGTGAATTGGAATTAGGAGAAGAAAGTGAAACATGAAGAAAATACTTAATGTTTAATACCACGTGAAAAATAAAGCAAGTTTTTAATAGAAACAAATATCGGCTGAAGGTATAAAATCAGGATAAATCATATATCACTACAAGAAAATTTACATTAAATTGAAACTAATTCTATATACCAAAGTAATTAATTACTATTTGAGTAAATTAGATATCATTTTATAAACTAAAAAAGTTATTGGTATCTAAATTAGTTTCTATTATTAATACAAATTTATAAAATAGTTTTTAAATGGGTATGTAACCCTTAACTACCAAAATTTTAGCTACTTACTACTTTTAGACACCAATTTAGAATCTAAAATAGGTAGCTAATTTATATACAAATTTAGAAACTATTTTATAAATTTTTATTAATAATAGAAACTACTTTAGATACCAAAAATTTGTTAGTCTCTAAATTAGTATCTAATTTAGTTAATATAGTGACTAATTATTTTTTATCTCTAAATTTAATTGTTATTTATTGATTTTCTTTTAGGGTAAAGATGTTTGTTTATCATTTTTCTAAATTTAGCATGTTCTATACTAAAACTACATCACCTTAAGATTTTCATTTTACATAAATTAGTATCACTTCTTACTCTATTTTAATATTATTGAAATTTTATTTTATTTCATAAAAATTACCAACAACAATAAATATGTCGGTTATTAAAGAAAAAATTACATATATATATTTGATTAATTAAAAATTAAGATTCTCAACTCAACTATTGAAAAAGACTAAATCATATTTATTTTGAGACAAAATAATAATAATGTCTTACTTAAAATGCATTCGTATATGTTATAGATAAAAAAATTCTCTAAATTAAATATTTGGAATAAATTAGCTATAAAATTAATATTTCAGAACATTAGTCTATTTATAAGTTTTTTGAAAGGATTTTAGATGATTAATCATTTGTTTTGGTAAAGTTTAGAACATTGGCCATTTTTTTTATAAATTTTGGTTGATACTTAATTCCATCACATCATGAAAGTAATATGAAATGGATAAGGTGATTATTTTTTAATGTGTAGCCTTTCTTTTCCATGGCATTTCTTGAATAGGAGAGTAATGACTAGAACGAAATAGAAAAAATATTATATTAAATATTTTCAACTTAACTTGGTCCAAAATTTAAAGAAATGTGATTTGACAACGAAAACGACAAGTGGGGACATGAACTTATAATTGCCACGTCTCCACTGATTATTCCTCTTTTACATATTTAAACTACCATGTGTATTTTTAAAGTTGTTTTTTTTTTTACCAAAATGGTCTTTTAAAGTTGCAAACAAAAATCAAAAGTGAAAATTGTTTAGTAATAAAACCTATCATAACATTTTGTATACATTTCTGGTCATTTAGCTATAAATGATTATATGTAATAAGATTACTAATTTTTATAAGTGTTTTACAAATTAAATTTAATGTTCTTTTAAATTACTTAATAATATATAACTTTATTGAATGTGTAAGTTTAAGCATAAAATCAGTATTGGGTGAAGAATAGAATGGACACTCTAGATCTTCCTCCTTAGTCTCTGGAAAAAGAAAATTAAAATTGACCTCTAATAAAAATTGGTGTTATGGTAAGAATTTGATCGTGAATCGTGATGAAGAATTCAATATAAAAGCCTTCGTCTTGATGAGGAGATGCAAAGTTAGGAAACAGAAAAGAAGGAAAAAGAAAGCTCGTTAAAAGTGAGGTGGCTTGCATTTTATAAAAAAACAAATGAATGGAAACTTATAAATGATTTAAAAAAATAGATGGTAATTTATTTATTTATCATGTTAATCTTGCATCCAATGATAAATAATTTTAAATACTAATTGCAGCTTAATAAAAGACTATTTATTTTGCATCACAGACAAAATTTCTTTCAAATTAGTTCATATCTCTGAAAATAAATCAGTTAACTTGTTGGATATCCCACTTCAACTAGATATAAAGATAATTCATAATATATAAATGAGTGAAAATCTCATCTTATGAATTGGTTTTATAAGGTTGAGTTAGACTTAAAGTTATTTTTTTAAGATGACATCAAAGTCATTTAGAGTTTATTCTTGCGAGAGTTTGTTGGGTTTATCAGTCATTTATTATCGGACCGCTATCGAATCACTCATAAATATAATGTAAGTTTGTGCAACCTTACCTTATAAGCCGATTTTGTAAGGTTGAGTTAGACTTAATGATGAAGTTCCTTCTTCATGGTTGTGAAACTAGCACCGGTTGGCTTGGAATTTAGATGTGGAAGCAATGGAGGAATGGAACCAAGGCAGAACTCATAGAATTCCCATGAAGTTTGAGTGTCGTGAGGTGTATTAGAGAGTGATAGGTGAGGCCTAATCACTTGAAAAAAAGGAGAGGAAGAGATCAAAAGGTGTCTATCCTAAAAAGGCTAGACAAAGAAAAGTTAAGGCTTCCAAATTCAATAGAACAACTTTAATGTATTGATCTGAATTTTTAAGAGTCAAGCACCTCCTTTTATAGGTAAATGGAGGGAATTTTGAATTTAAAACTAGGTGTCAATAGCTAATCACATGGCAAGTGCGACAAAGTGTGTCATGTGTGACTAATTAGGTTTTTAATGTGGGATGTAATTAAGCCCAATTATATCCTAAGTAGATTTTAGAAATCTAACCTTAACCCTAATATACTCAAAGCCAAAATACAAGCCAAAATTCTATTATACTTTTGAGCAAGAAATTTAAATTCTACTTTAGATTGTACCACTAGGTAATGACTCTTTCAAACATGTCTTTGCCATCAGTAACAGAATCTCACTCCTCTTAAATTCTTCTAGTCATTGTCCTAATGATTAATCCTAAGCTGAAAACTCTATCATCACTTAAAGTCAATTTCTTAATATAATTATCATAAATTTTCTCCTTATTATCTTCTTCTTTAATAATATTTTAATAATTTAATAATGGAAATTAAACCCAATGTCTATAAAATATATAAACAATCATTTATTGTTTTAGAAAAATACCTCAATTTAATTTTTAGGCCTTCTAACTATGTATCAAAAATTGTGTCCACATCCATAGATGTATTTTATAAGTTCTATTTTTTGAATTTTAAGAAATATTATTTTTCTCAACCGATTTTGTACCATAAATACATATTTTTTTATATTTATCTAAGATTATGATAGTTTTTGAACTCTTTATTTAAGTTTGGATGTTGATATATTAACTCCCTCAACAATAAAAACATACACTTCACACCTTAATAAATTAATATTTTATTTATTTTTATTTAATTTTTTAATTTAAAAATATTATAATATTATTATAAACCATATCACGTGTATGCTATTTAGGGTTTATTAGTGTTAACCAAATTTTTCTATTTATGTTACGTTTCATTCTGATAAGAGATTATGCACTCACAACTCAAGAAAAACAAAAAATAAATGACAAACATACAATCATTTAAATTAAAGTTAAATGTTTAATGACATCATAATTGAAAATTATTTTTACTCCTACCCCGTGAATGGTAATGTAAAACTAAATTGGTCAAATTAACGCGTTGGTGACTTTTGGCGCAGTATTTTTGGTACCAAATAATGCTTCTGAATCAACATTTTAGTGTGGAGAAGCAGCATGTGCTGACTGTTGAAAAGGGTGCAACACCTTTCTTGCTAGCTGAACCAATTGAAAGGGAAACAAAAAGACATAAAACAAAAGACAGAACAACAATATTAAAATCATTTAGCTTTGTGTTTAGGTTGGAAATTTCACCTGCTTCATCTAGTATCTTAACATTTTCTTGGCCAAGTAAATTAGCCTGAAAAGGACACCAAACTAATCTTACTGATTACTAAGATAAAAATTGATTTGCTTACATGAACACCACAAAAGGAAGGGAGGTAGCAGCAAAACTAGAAAAAATTGTTAAATGACGGTGGCATAGACTCAATCAAGACAGATAAGAATTTCACCTAACACAACCCAAATGTGTACTATAACTTCAGTGCATTACCCCATTTTTTTCTTTCCTAACATCCTTGAAATTTCAACACTTCATCATGTTCATCCATTAATTTAAACCATTGCTTGAGGTTTCACAGTGCACAAATCCATGGCCAAGACTAGGTGGGTGTGCCATCTTCTGCTAAGGTTCTTGGCTTTTGCAGCAACCCTTTCAGCAGTCATTATGATGGCTACTAGCCATGACACAGTTACCATCTTCACAGTGTCCTTTGAAGCAAAATACACCAATTCCCCTGCCTTCAAGTAAGTGTCTTCTAGTGGTTATAATTATTAATCTTTTCTGGTCAAGAAAATGTTGGCTTCCTTCATTCTGAAAACTGATAAAATGGTTTCTACTTAGGTACTTTGTCATTGCATACTCTGTTATCACTGTCTATGGATTTTTTGTGCTCTTTCTTCCTGCAAAAAGCTTGCTTTGGCAACTTGTGGTAGCCTTGGATTTGGTAAATGTCCTAAAGCCTCCTCTTTCTTTATATTAGCACGTCTCAACACATACACTACATTACTGTGCTTAATCAATAGTAGCCAACCCATAATCAAGCACTTTAATAACTTCTTCACTCCATTCATTGATCATACTAAAGAAAACTCAAATCTCACCTTAAAAAAGATAGAATTTGAAAAACTTCTCACTTTAGAATTGAGTTGTCTCAAACACAAATTCTAATATGCATGTTAACTGAACTAAACAACATAATGTGATTCATGTAACTAACCTTGATTAGATAAAATGAATATATGAGTAAGTATATTATATATTATTATTATAACATGAGCACTTTATATTATAGATGAGTCAAATTCTAACTAGGATTATATTAATGGTTCATTTTTGGGTAGGTGTTCACCATTCTACTTGTCTCAAGCCTCTCTGCAGCTGTGGCCATAGCTCAGGTGGGAAAGAAAGGAAACAATTATGCAGGTTGGCTACCGATATGTGATTCAGTTCCCAAATATTGTGATGAAGCCACAAGAGCTTTAATCGCTGGTTTCATTGCAATGATTATATACATAATTCTTCTTCTGCATTCCATTCATACCATCATAGACCCTCTCCTCTTGAGAAAAAACTGAACACTTTTTATGTGTTACCATGTTAGAGTAGAATTTGTGGTCATTTGTTGTTGAACCACCATTTTCGTTCTACCTTTTTTTCCTTCACTTCTTTCTTGTATTAATTCCTTTAGATGAAATATGTTTCTCAATTTTCATCAGTGAGATTTTGGTTGTGATTTTTAATTTCACTCTACCTTATATATATTGTAGTTGTAATTTGCAACATTAATCATAGGTCTTAGTTTTATTTCAACAACATGGGCACTGAAAGTTTGATAAGATCAACTAAAGAAAATAATTAAAAAAAACACTACAGTACTGAAACTTGTTTTGTCCTTAATATCCATATTTTTAATGTTAGAAATTTTTATGTTTTATTTTCACATGAATATTGTAGAAGTATATCAATAATATATTTTTTTTTTACTTTTTAATTTCTTAAATGTATGATGAAAATATTTATTATCGTTTTCTAAAGGGTTGCGTTGTGCATTACTTAAGAGTTGACACAACAACGCTTTTTTGCCTTCCATTATTGATAATTAATTGGTTTTCTTCTTTCAATGACATTTTTATTTATTTATAATCTGGAACCTAAAATATTATTTGGAAACCAATTTTCTAATCAACACGTGTTAATCATAAATATGGATCGAATCTTTTTAAAGCTATGAAAATATTATTTGGTAGGTAATCTTTCAAGATCTCTTGATTTCACGAGCTACTAAATAATTGCGATTAGTGCTGGTTGCTTCTTGATTTAAGTATATGCATATTAATTTTTAATGAAGTTCTCATAATTTTTCTTTTATGTCTTTGACTTCGTTCACTCTAGACCTCTGGGAAAAAAAAATAATTCTTCCAAACGTAATCGAAGAATTCCGAAAGAAATTTGGATATAGGTTTATGGTTAATAACAGAGTAATATTACTAAATAAAGTTAGATGAAATAAATAATAATGATGAAATTTAAAAATAAAATAATATATATATATATATATAAAATTATGAGCATCTGAACTAATTAAAAAAGGATATTTTAATATTTTTAAATTTATATGTATATATATAATTTTAAATTTATTTTAGTATGATATTTTTTTAATAAACTATGTAAAGTCATATTTTATTATTAAAATTATATCATATAATTTTTTTTACTAAAAGTTGGATGTGTTTATTTTATTCATTTAAAATTAAAATAAAAGTTTTTTCTTTCAAAAAATTTGAGAACCAGAATTATCCATCCAAATTAACCTGCAACTTACATCTGATTAATCTGATAAGTTAATATTCATATATAAATCTTAAAATGTCAAATTCAAATTATACTGGAGTGGTTTATTGGACTCAAATTTGACCTAATTCGATGATTAGTCTTAGTTCACGTGAGAATTAATTATAATATTCTCTTTTTATCACCTTTAGATTGAGAAGAGCATGATTTAGCAAATTTTCGATTCATAATATTACATCAATATATAAATCACACTGAACAAAAATTTTAATTTAAAAAAATAATTTTATAAAAAAACAAAATTTATATTATTAACTCTAAGTTCTAACTGTTAAACAAGCAATAACCTTTGATTTCATATTATTTTTTATTTTATTCATCTTTCAATAAAACAACAAAAGAAATATAATAAATACTTTTAATGGTGTGCAAAGATGTTAAAGAAGTAAGTGTAAGAGAAAGAAAAGTTTAAAGTTTTTCCCATCTTACTTAAGGGAAATAATAGCATCATAATCATAATGTGTGTTTTGATAGTGTAAGTTTATATGTTGTAGTAACAATTAGTTGGAAACACGAAAAAAATAGTTTACTAATGTATATATAAACATTGTCTTTAAGAATTTATTCGTAGTACGTTGCGTAAGCCACCATTGTTCAACAAGAATTTATAGGGTGATATTGGGACTCACAAAACTAGTAACTTCTCTCAAGAAAGAGAATCCTAAGATAGGAGAAAATAAGAGAATGAGTGAAGGCACGATTTGGAGGAGAGGAAAGGAGAAACACTTATTTATAGGAAATGAAGATTTGACTTACACATTCCTGCAATCCCCTAGGTTATGAAAGAGTAGGATGAACGTTGCAATGAAAGGGGAGACAACATTCATATTAACCAAAGGCAAAAAGAAAATAAATAATTAAACCAAATGGCAAAAAGTACCTTGACCTCCTTATTGCATGCAGGGGGAAATCAGTGAAAAAAAGAACTGAATCGGGCACAAAAAGTCTAAATAATGCCTACAATTTCATGCGCCCAAGGCCTACCTCCTCTGTTACCCATTTTAAAGATAATGGAGAATTATTGTATATAAACCTTTTGAATAGTGTGAAAACTAAGAAATGTGGGACAATTTGTCTTTTGTAATACCCATAGTGTATAAATTTCCTTCATGTAAAATGCAAAAAAGGAAAGAAGAAAAATCATAAGTCTAATATAAAATGTAATGCATGAAAAGATGGTATAACAAACTATATAAATCAATTCTAAAATTAGAAACTTAACACATAATATAATTGTTAAAAAGGCTATATGAACCAAAATACTTAATTTGTGCTAACAATTAATTAATCACAATACACTGCTACAACTTTTGTTGTTATCGTTTAGTTGCGCTTACTAGGTCATGCATGTGTTTAGTATTCATTAATGCTCCAAAGATCTTTCCAAGACCTAAAACAAGTAGCTCCAATTGACACTCATATAGGTCATTTTATCAAGTGTATGTTGCAAATCATACACCACCGGTAAGGGATATGAAAATCATTCAAAACTTTGTTCGAAGTTAAAATTATTTATATCACATTAACCACTAAGTTTTTCTACTCAATTATGCAGTATGTAGCACTTTGACATAAAATTGATTTAAATCAATCTTAGTGCTAGCAGAATTGACTAGTGACTTGTTTTTACCCATATGAATCTTATTCATGGGATCTTCAATAACAAAGGTTAGATTTTTATCCCTTGTTTGTTGCAATTGGCTTGACTCTCACTCCCATTAATGTTTCTAAAATATGTTTCTCCCTAAGGGTTTCTTTAAAGGGTCAATCAGATTTCGTTTTGACTTATCATAATTAATGGAAATTGTTTCACTCTTCAGTAACTATTTTATCAAAGTATGTTTCAATTATATATGTCGACTTTTTTCATTGTAAGTTTTATTTTTAGCTATAGTTATCGTTGAATGACAATCACAATGCATTAACATAAATGGGGTTGGTTTCATTCCTAATTAAATATTTGCTAAGATGTTTTTTCAGCCACTCAGCTTCACTTGCAACCATTTCAAGAGCAATGAACGTTGATTCCTTTGTTAATCTTGCAATAATTGTTTGCTTGGTTGATCTCCATGTAATAACACCACCCCCAAGTGTAAAGACATAACCACTTGTAGATTTTGTCTCATATGAATAAGTGATATAGTTAGCATCGGTGTACCTTTTTAGTATAGTGGGAAATCCACTATATTTAGTGGCATAATTTATAACACTTCATAAATATTTCATGAGTCGTGCAAGTGCATCCCAATGATTCTGATTGTAAAGACAAAGTGTACACTAGAACATCTAATAAGACAATCGTTTGATAGATTGTCTAATGACACTAGAAATGTAAATGACTTGAAAGTAAATGATTAAATGTGAAGTACGAAAAAGAGAATTCAAATTATAAATTGGAAACATAAACAAACTGAAATTGAGGAAAATAAAATTGCAACAGAATATGCAATAAACGCTAAAATGTAAAGAACTATAAAGTCAGGAATGAATTCGAAAGTAAATATACTCTAAAACGAAAAGTGCAACATAAAAGTAAATTTGTAAAGTAAACAACTAAGTACAACTATTAGATAGTCTAGACGACCATCGTCTACTAAATCGCCTAATAGTTATACAACAAAGAAAATTGAAAGGATAAAGCTGTTGAAGCTGGAGGAAGCTTCTTCCCTACCAAGGCTTGTTATGTGTTTGATGAAGAAAATGGCTTGAGTGCTTTGAAGATTGTAATAGGTTTTTATATTCATTTGTAATTAGGCTTGTAATTGTGTAGGATTGCCTTTTGCTGTATAACCTATCCTAGATGCCTAACCAAGTCTAGATCAAGCACATGATGTGGTTAAATGGTTTTTGAAAAACTTTTTAAAAGTTTTAAATCAGTACACAAATAAATCTGTTTTATGGAGAAAGAATATGTTTATTTCTTCTCTGTTAAAAGGCTTTTCTAAAATTCTGTTAGGGCACCACAGGCAAAGCTTAGTTCGTTATTTCAGTTAAAGCTGAGCTGGCCTATTTGCCTCCATTTAATTTGTTTCACTGTGAAAGAATCGGTTTGCCCTTTGGTCAGTTGAAAGGTTTTTCATAAGTTAGTCAGGGCACCAAAGGTACAACTCAGACAGTTATTTCAGTTAGCTGAGTTGGCAGTTTTCACA
>Ga0123342_1004703_pt1 | contig 20545 bp, 14 predicted proteins | sample Turbeawhitnodule_FD_89960 | JGI IMG/M metagenome (GOLD analysis project Ga0123342, IMG submission 89960) | Root nodule microbial communities of legume samples collected from Mexico - Turtle bean Mexico white nodule | ecosystem: Host-associated > Plants > Roots > Nodule | place: Mexico: Nepantla...
TTTCTTATGCTTTGCACAATGACAAGTATCACATACAAGCATTCTTTTATTAGAAATGAAAGGATAAAGAGATCTCAAAACACACAATCTTTCATCAGAAAGATGCCTCAATCTATAATGCCAGAGATTGATATTTTTAACAATACAATGAAAGGAAGGAATAACATTGTTTGCGACCATATTTTGAAAAATAGAAGATTTAAAAACATATAATCCATCCTTGGCTTCAACTATATCAATCCTCTCTTTAGTTTGATGGTCCTGTATCACACAATTAGTTGATGAAAAAATTAAGTGACAGTTCATATTTGTAGATAATTTAGAAGTAAAGACAAGATTGAAAGTGAACTCTGGAACATACAATACATTAGTGAGAAAGATTCTATTATTAAAAATGACATCCCCAGAAAACTTAGTGAAAACACAGTGCTCATTTGGTAAACTAATGAAAACAAGTGGAATGCTTTTATATGATGTGAAATCAGATAAAGATGTGCATACATGGTCAGTCGCCTTGAATCTAAGATCCATAAGCATCTAGCAGGTTTAATGATGTTGAAGAAAAAAATATTACCTGGTGGAGACTGTGTTGTACCATTATGAGCAGAATCAACAGTGAAGGAACCCACCTGGTTCACTTGTGCTTGTTGTGGGGTGGTAGCGTTGCTGCTAGTATGTTGTTTGAACAAGGTAGACAGGACTTGGTATTGCTGGACTGTCAGGCGAATGCCTCCTTGTTCTTGTTCTTGATTGCAATGCTTAGAAAAAACTTCATCAGATAAAACAACATTATGAACTTGGTTAGTCTTAGTGTGAGTAAAATTGAAACCAGGAGGAAAACCATGTTTTCTATAGCATGTGTCAATGGTATGACTAGTTTTACCACAATGAGTGCACACTTTTCTGTGACTGTTGGTTCTGAAAGTCTTGTAGTCTTGATTAGGAAAACCAACTTTCTTGAAACATACATTCTCTATGTGACCAATTTTTCCATAGAAAGAACAACTTGTAGAAATATTACGATTAGTGCTGGCATTGTTAACATTGGTAACCAAAAAATTACTAGCCATTTGACGTACTTGTTGAGCAACAAGAGAGAAAATCTTGGGTATAGGTGGTATAGGTTCCATTAGGAGAACATGTGAACGAATATTGTGAAATTGGTCATTTAATCCACGCAAGAACTGCATAGCCTGATCCTTAGATCTTTTTTACTTATAGTAGATGATGCAGAGCAAGAACAATCACAGATAGGGTTCGGTCTAAAATTATCTAACTCATCCTTGATGATATAAGTTTTGTAAAATAATCTGTGACAGATAGTTCACCTTGATTTAAAGAAAAAACCTCCATTTGTAAATCAGATATTCTAGAAAGGTCCCCTTGGAAATATCTCGTTTTCAAATCGTTCCAAACATCCACAGCCTTATCCATCCAAATTATACTTTGTCTAATAGGAAGGGAAACCGAATGGACTAATCATGACGCTACCATGTTATTGCACCTTGTCCAAGTTGAGAAAGTAAGATCGTCCTTCGATGGGCAAGGATGTGTACCCAAGACAAACTCCACTTTGTTTTCGCGCTTAAGGTGGTGATGACGGACCTACTCCAAAAGTGGAACTTCGTTGAGTCTAACACTGGTGGATGAGTGAAGCTGTTGGATTTTCACTGGGATAAAGGTAGAGATAGCTACTCATTAATGAATCTGAGGGAGCTGGTCTCGTCGTTCCTTCTTTCTTCATAACACTAAAGAAAACAAGAACATAAGAATAAGAGCAAGCAAATTTAGAAAAAGAACAAGGAAAGAATTCAAGAACCAAAGCGCGAGAAGAGCTCTGATATCATAATGCAATAAAACGCAATCCCTAAGATTGCACAAGAACTGCAGTGAAACGAAAGAGAAACAAGGAGCTGCGTGAGAGGAAACCAAACAAGAAGAACAAAATAAAACAAAACCCTAAAGAGAAGCTTTGTGGTGTAAAAACATAGAAGATGAAAAGAATAACAATGAATCTCCTGATGTGTATTAAAAATTAAATGTAAGATGTTTTTACATAGATATAAAAAGTAAAGTGTATTGGGCAAAAGTAGAAGGCCATATAACTAACACTCAGTGAAAAAAAGAAAAGAGGCATGGCCCAAAAAGAAGAAGTTTATCACTGGACAATGTGGACATGCATAAATTTGGTATTATTCATGCATTGGGGCTCTAACTCATTTATGCCTAAATATATTAATAAGAGGAATGCTAATAATACACTCTTTAGCCGACTTCACTATTGGTTGAAATTTATTGGAAACTATAATATGTGAGGCCCAGCAAAATTGTATTTTTCAATAAATTTCGGTCAATGGTAAAGGGTGTGTTCAAGAGAGAGTGTTGTTAAAATTTCTTATATTAATTTGTCTGTGATCTTGATTTGTAATGTTTTTTTTTGGATTTTTTGTACGTCTGAGTTTCTTTTTATTTTTCCCATTTTAAGAGATTACGGGAACTTCTGATGTCATAACTTCTATTAAATCATTGGTCTTGTCTCTTTCTAATAAATACACCTTAAAAAATTATATTTTGCCAGCAAATGTGTAATTGCCTATTCACTGTACTGAACTCCAGATCACTAAAATTGTGGATGGTGTTGCGACTTTATGGATTGGAAGGTCTGCGAAGTCACATAAGAAACCACATTGAGTTAGCTGCTTATTTTGAGGAGCTTGTTAGTCAGGACAAAAGATTCAAGGTATTCTTCCTTCTATGAAAAGCTTCGTTCTTAATTTCTTAATTTAAAAACAACGTATCCGTCATGTGGACAGTAATAACTAGGTAGGTGTTAGAGAATGTCTTCAGTCAAAATATGGCCATCTAAATAATGTTAAGTCAAAATATGCCAATTTTGAATATTTTGTTCTTAAGTACTTTATTTACTTATCTGGGTATATTCTCTAAAATTGCAACAAATTTCGTACACAGGTCATTTCACCTCGCTCATTCTCCTTAGTTTGCTTTCGGCTGTTGTCCCCTCTCAATTCTGAAGATCACGGTAATAAACTAAATCGTGATCTACTCGACTCAGTAAATTCAACAGGAAATATTTTCATAACACACACGGTATGCATAAATTAGCTTCATAATTTTGTGACTTTTGTTCTTTATTCTTTCATTTTCACTAATTTTCTTTCCCTTATTGTTAACTAATATGTGCAGGTTCTATCAGGTGAGTACATTCTACGTTTTGCAGTAGGAGCACCATTGACAGAAAGGAGGCATGTCACTATGGCGTGGCAGATTTTTCAAGATAAAGCCACTGCTCTACTTGAGAGTTTATAGAATTCATATGCTCTAAGCCTCGAGTTTCCCAATACAGCAATAGGAGTTGTCCCTCCTATATACCTTTTATTTTTTACCAAATTTTACATTTTTTTTACCAAACTTTACATGACAAAAATATGTTTTTTAGTCTTTTAATTTTTAGAGATTTTCATTTTTAATTCTTAGATAAGTGTTTGACTGGTGTTAATTTCTAATTTTTTATTCGTTAATTTTTATAGTTTCTATAGTTGGAGAACACGACTAAATGATATTGTGACAACCATGTTAAGTTTTGTTTGGGAAATTTTTTTCTAGTCTCTTGAGCAATCGGTTTAACCTAACAATCTACTATGAGATGAACTAGGTCAATTTTGGTTGGATTGAATGTATAGAGAGGTTTTGAATGATTAAAGGTTAAGATTAGGAAAGAGTTGTAAATTGTATTCTTACTTATTTTATTTTTAAGTTCACCCTCTTGTGCAAGTTTCTAACAATTTTATATTGTCAAAAAAATTGTAGTGTTTTTAGAATAGCAAAACTAAGACCCGTCAATAAAATGTAAAGAGGCTAAAAGTGAATTTTATAAAAAAAAAAGGTACTGTAAACAAAATTTAGCTCAAAGTTACATGTGGTTGTGATGTCAAATTGGTAGTGAACAGATTCACTACTTTTAAATCTATGATCTCATGGAATGTACCTACATTTTTCCACTACTTTTGACCTACCCTAAAGGTGGATTTCCACTGTTATACATTTAATTGGTAAATAAAAGAATTCAGAACGCTATGTGGACATTTTGTGACCACATGTTACATTTAACATTCTATAGAATCTATACTAAATACTACTTGAAGGCGTTCTTAACGGCGTTGGAAATTGAACATCTTCACTGATACAGCAAAGACCAATGCAAAGACCACTGGGAATGCAAAAATCACAGCTGCAACCACTCCAAGAAAATCATGCTCGAATCCAAAGTAGCTTCTTACAAAGCCTTCTACTGTTGTTCTACCGTCACTGGATTCCATGCTTTTCTGTATATCTCCATATTGTGAAGCCACCAATCCATACAAACTCCATGCCACCGGATTAATCCAACTGTACCATCTCCACCACACTGGCATTCTCTGTTGTTATATATAAAAGAAAAACAAAATAAGATAAAATACATTAGGATATGTTTCTATGCTTGGAAAGTACACATCTACAATAGTGCATGAATTTCAAAGGGATCTAAAACTTACCGGTCGTGGGACTATGAATCCTGAGAAGAGATTCCACACTGCATAGAATGCAGAGGAAACTATAGAAGAAATGTGTTGGTTTGGGGTCACTGCCACTGACATCATGCCATAGTAGGTGAAGGTTAGGAAGGTGAAGTACATGAAGAATAGGTACCAGAAAACTTTAGCAACAGTCCACTCAAAACCAATCATGGCATAAATTATAATGCCATATACCACAGCTTGTGCTAAAACATATGGGAGCTCAATTACAACCTGCAAAGAACAAGATAAATATCAGAAAAATGCAGAGGTTATGTTAGAAAGAAATTCAATGCATAAATTATTTTTCATTCAACATTTTCTGTGTTAAGTAAGGTTATTAGCAGTGCTATATTTGAAACCAAATTGTAATGTGTACAATTGCCTAATAGATATGTAAGCTGCACCCTGGACAATGTGGGACTTTCACAAAGATGATTTGTGAGGATATAGACACACTCGAAGGACAAGTTTTTTCATATAAGGAATTGCTTGCTTGCCTGAGCAAAAGCATATGGCAAAGCTGAATACATTCCAGATGCTTTTTCCCTGTAAAAGACAGTTCGTTCAACAGCAACCACTGGCTGCACTGCATTACCATTCTTAATGCCAATAAGAAGAACAGCAGCATACATGGAGCCCATGGCATTAAAAAGATCTTGTTGTTTGTCACTGCAAAGATTGATGTCAAAATTTACTGTTAGATCAAATGCTAGTTACTGATTGTAATAGTTTAAAGCCATAACATTTCCAAGTTTGTAAGTTTGTGGTTTGATCTTACATTTTGGAGCCAAGGTTCCAAAACATGCTACCGATCACAGCAGCTACAGCGGTTGAGTACAGAAATCTAATGGCAGTGTATAGAGGATTGCGCCAGTAAGACCAACGTTGTTTCCATAAGCAAGCCATGCATTGAGTGAGGAAAGAAGTTGAGTATTGTGAAGGAAAATAAAGGTCTTTGGAACCAGGAGCTGGTGTACTCAATTCTTTAATAAGACCTTTGTTTCTCCTGAAACAAGAATGCCAAAGTCTAAAATATCAGTAAACATTCTATACTGTTATAAAAAAAGGTCTTGTACCTTTTGCATTATAAGTTCTTTCAGTGAATTATATTTGAGTTCTATAGTTTGATTTGACTTCAATTGAAAATACCTGTATAGCTCTGAACTTTTGTACACCTCTGCAAAATCGATCCCCAATTCCATCTCTTTTGCTGAAGTGGAGACTTCCAACATCCATGTTGCTGGATTATAGCCATCTTTAATCTTACTGACACCTTGGATTTCCTTCGAGATGAAAGCATGCACATGAGTGAAATTTTTACATGAAGTTAATTATATGAAGCACAACATGAATTCAGTATTCCTTATTTATCATTGCATATTTTCTACCTCAAAGTAACTAATTAAATGGGAAGAATGATGTCCAAGTGGCCCCACATATATTTCTTGCCCTCCTTGCTTCATTAGCAAAAGCTGCATTTCATGGTCACAAAAAAGATTAGAAACTCAGAAATGGAAGAGAACAAATTGAAATTGCTACCTTTTTAATTCTTCATATGTTACCTCATCAAAAGATTCAAATATATCTATGCTTGGCTGATGGATGGTACACACAACTGTTCTTCCAGTGTCTACTGTGTTCCTAACTGCTCTCATGACAATCGCAGCAGCTCTTGCATCTAGTCCCGAAGTTGGCTCATCCATGAATATTATGGAAGGATTTGCTACAAGTTCAACTGCAATTGTCAACCTTTTCCGTTGCTCGGTTGAGAGACCACTGACACCAGGCAATCCAACTAATGCGTGCCTCAGTGGCTTCAGTTCCACAAGTTCCATAACTTCCTCAATGAACATCTGCAACCATTTAACACTTACTTGGTAACGATGATTAAACGAACATTTTGTTACTTGAGTTATTTGATGACATAATAATTCTAACCAGGATTTGCATTCCAATCCTGGTTGGAATATTCAAATAGATACTCATGGATATTCAAGTGTTCAAACCAGTTATCTTCCTATGCAAAACTAAAAAAACAAACATTAAAACATGGAGAATGCATGAGATATGGATTACTAACCTTCCTGGCTCCATCATTGATTTCTGGGGACAACCGAAGCCACGCTGAATAAAGCAGGGATTCATATACTGTAACATGAGGAGAGTGGATATCATTTTGCTCACAGTATCCAGAAATCCTTGCAAATGTTTCTTGCTTCTTTGGATAACCAGAGATTCTGATATCTCCCCCAATATATCCTCCAGTTTTTCTACCCGCAAGTACATCCATCAGAGTTGTTTTCCCAGCACCAGTGACACCCATTAGGGCGGTGAGAACACCTGGCCTGCAAGCTCCACTGACACCCTTCAAAAGAACCAATTTATCTTCAACAACACCCCTGTTCCTCATTTCCTGCAAGTATTTAATAATTTTGTCACAATAATGCTAGAAAAGTTGAACACAAGCCTTTTCAATTTATTTTTTTGTTTCCACATTACCACTGGCATGTCGACAGCATATGTTACATCATCAAAGGTGATGGAATGAGGTTCGAATGGAAGAACCATTCCTCTTTTCCTGTTATGATTTGTCTCTGCATCAACTTCTTCGTTCCTAGTACATGAAGTATGGGGAGAGGTGCTTCCACTTGTACTTTCACCATTCCTCACTGAAGTAGCCCCAATGTTAGCCGTATGGTGTAATGTGAATTGAAAAATCAAATATTACTTGTGTAGATATACATTATTCATTTTCAGTTGGTATGGCATTGATTACCTCTATTTGAGTGCTGAGAAAAGCTATGTTTTGTGTTCTTCATCACATTAGTTCCCTTTTTACTACCTCTATTCTGGTCATTACTTTGAGGTTCCTCTGATATAACAGCCCGATCTTTCCCAAATGCTGCATGATTAATTTGGTGAAATTAGTACATAGGCCTACCTTAGGTGGTTTGTCATACATTTAAGGTACTCACGATTTAAGTATTTAAGGGCAAGGATGTAGCCAAGGTTGAAAAGTAATGTATATCCAATCAAAGCTCCAACACCTATCCAGTACCAGTATGACTGAGTGAAGAAACCCCGCGATTTCAAAATTTCAACTCCTAGAGGCTCAGTAGAGTTAGGTAGAACCTATCATGGGAAAATATGTTCAAATGTCATATTATTTATATTATAAACCATAGGAAGGCATGAAAGTAAACATACAGATTAGTTAAAACTTACATGTCTCCATCTCTTCCCAAGAAACTCATTATTTACAATGGCATTCTGCCCATACATCATAGGTGATATCCAGAAGCCCCATAGCCACCATTTTTTTATATTGTCTGGGGCCATAAAGGGAACAAAGATGCATTGTTAGTCTAGAACATAAAGGGACAAAGCCTAGGAATGTTTAGTTCTGTATCCATGATACCTTTTGACAGGACAAAACCACTCATAGAAAAAAGGATGGCCAGTGTAAACGACCCAAGTGTTAGAGCCACTGTCATTTCCCTCCCAATTGCTGCAACTACTCTGAACAGTGCCGAAGCCATTTGATTTACTAGTGCAAGAACAAGGTATTGCTTACACAATCTGCATTAAGTTGACATATAAATTCTCTATTAGTTATTAGCAGGATTCAAATAGAAAATTAAATAATAGAAAAACTACTAATTCACTAGATTGTTGAGTACATGAGAAAGCATAACTTTTTTACCTTCCAACATATGGATCAAAACCAATGACATAGTAGGTAAGGAATACCCAAACACCCACTTCCACAAAAGTCAAAGGGAATTTTAGGATCCATGCAGGAAGAGCATATGCCCATGAAGGGAAAAAAAGATAATCCCTTTGTTTGTAGAAAACAGGAAGCCTTGAAACAACCATGGAAAGTTCAGCCAGTCCATTGAACATAGCCACAACAACCCCATAAAACAAGGCACCCACATATATGCCTCCATGAGTCACTGAATCTCTGTGCATCTCAGTCCGGAAGAAAATGGTCATGGCAATAATTGCCATTACTGCAAGCTGAAAGGAGGGGAAAGCTATCAGTAAGAACATAACAGCAATAGGCGATAAGACAAAAAAATGAAGCATTCAATTTCCAAACCTACTTGGAAAAGCTTGAAGGTGTAAACGAATGAATTGCGTTTCATAAGTAAATATTCTCTGGATAAGCAAGCTTTTAACAACTCCCATTTTCCCACTCCATACTTTTTGGTTGTCAAAGCAGCTGGGTGACTCTTAGACTTGTCAAATTCGGTAGCAAGTTCTTCAGCAAGGCTTCTCCCAACATGAAATGATTTATGTGCCTCTGAAAACTCTTTGGCTGTGACAAATCTATAAGGCTGATCTTTGTGTGCCCAGTACTGCTCCTGATCCTTCCTTGATGTTACCTATAACATAATAATTAATGGTCAAAATTAAATGTATGAAACCCTCTTTTACCTGAGCAGACAGATTTAATTGTTGAGCCAATACGCAAGGACGCTTACTTCTTGCAAAAAGTCTGCCACACCTTTCCTCTCAGGACATTTAAAACCCATTAATTCGAAAAATTCAAGCACGTATTCACGGGGACCCTGATACACAATGTGACTATCAGAGAGTAGAATAATGTCATCAAATAGATTGTATGTCTCTGGTGCTGGTTGCAGGAGAGAGATGACTATAGTTCCTTTGAGAATGTGAACATATTGCTTGAGTGAATTCACAATTTGAAAAGTTGTTGAGCTATCCAACCCAGTGGATATTTCATCCATGAAAAGAGCTTTAGCTGGTCCAACCAGCATTTCCCCTGTATATATAGATATATAATTTTTAACTAATAGAATCTTACTTGCAATTAAATTTTCAGGAGATTAAACAAGATACACTGGTGGAAATCAGGTTAACTTTACCTGTTGTAACACGTTTCTTTTGTCAACCAGAGATACCTCTTAACATTGCATTTCCTACAACGGTATCAGCACAAACCTCTAGTCCCAAAATCTGCAAATGTATATCCAAGAAACAAGAGACTTTTAAACAAAATATTAAATGAATTGACAATTATCAGAGATGGATTTTTATGTATAAATTTTACCCTCAGTATGTAGTCTGTTATCATATTTGCCTTCTGGCCTTCAGATGCTACAGCCTGAGCATTATGAATCAAAAGAACAACCAATTAGCAATCAGTCATTCCTATTTTGTATGGAAAAGAAATAGACGCTCTAGTTTTCAAGATAACTAGCTGCTAATGCATGTATCTGAGATTGGAAGCAGCTGCTTTGTGAGCTGTTACAACTTATTTATTACACACGTTTTAATCATTATAAGTTTCTTGAACTGGTAAGAAATTTTGAAATAAACAGCAAGAAGTAGAAAAATAGAATTTCTGAAAAACGCATTCTTCACAAATGAAAATCATTACCTTCATGTAGGCATCAATATCTGGATCAGGCTTGATGCTTGCCTCCTTTTCTCTTCTGGACAATTCCGCTAGCAAGTCTACAGGTATTAGACATGGTCAAAAGTTAATTTCCTCAAAAAAGTCAACCTGTGTTTGGAACATTGAATTTTATAATGAGTGTAAGCATAAAGAATTCCTATCAACTAACCATAACGAGGTCCAACTCCTTGGACTCTTGCGGAGAAGGCCAAGGTTTCTCTAACTGTCAATTCTCCAGTGTGAAGATCATTTTGATTCACATAAGCAGCAGTTCTTTGGGGTACAAACTCATTCATCCCGTGACCATTATAAGTTACCTTTCCAGAGAACTGATAAAAAGGTCACAGAATATTAGCTAGAGCTTTAAGATAAGAAAATAGAACTAAAAGCATGAAAACATTGTTACACAAAATAAATGTACTTCTCTTCATTGTTCTAATTCTAACCTTTAGTTTTGGATCAAGTTTTCCAGCCAAGGCCAACAAGAGTGTGGTTTTCCCAGAACTTGGAGGGCCTAAAAGCAATGTCATTCTGGAGAAGAGAAAATAAAAAATCGTGTTATATTGGTTACAGAGGTCCTATGGCTAATGCCCTTCTCCTCCAAAGAGATATCAAATAAACACAGCGTCGATACCTGCCAGGCTTTACTTTTCCACTAACATTCTGGAGAATGTTTAGATGTTGTTTCCTGGTTGGAAGTATATGAAGAGAGTTCATAAGGCCCTTGAAGCAGAAAAATGAAACACAATTGCAGGTTAGCTCCTTCGCTAAGATCCTTTAGCAAGTTCTAGCATATAATTAAGCTGGTACCGATATACTCACCTCCACAATATTAACTATGAAGTTAGTGAATGTAGGCAAAGCTCTAGTTCCTACACGAGCTTCTGCTTCGATGTTCAAGTTCTCAAAACGAACCTCTATGGTAGGAAGATCAATTCCAACTCTAATATCATCCAATCCAAGGAAGAAAAATAGGAGAAGCCATTAGTACATTTCGATCAAAGGGACCTCTATTAAAATCAAGAAGAAAGAAATGAGAGTGGGATTCTCACCTATCAATTCTGTCCTTGAGCTTGAGCAAAAACTTCTCATTGTCCTCTTCAGCAGTTCTCACCAGTCTTTCAAGTAAAGCTCTCTTTTCTTGCAACCCAAGTTTCTGTACATCGATCTCATTGGCTTTCCCATCAGGTGAGGTGAGCAAAGCCTTCCTCAAACGTGCAACCGTGGGAAGCTTCTGAATAGCAGCCCATTTGAGAGCCTCTTCATCGTTCGGTTGTTCGAATGAGTTTGAGAATATCTCCGCGTCACTGTTCCTCCAAATGGATGAACTTCCAATCCTTAAACTACCCCCACCCTCTTCCATATTACAAACAAAGTCTGAACCTTTAGGGAACCCCAATTGAACTTTTGCACCCCAGAACAAACTACAAACCTGGAGAAGCAACAATAGATAATTGATTGAAAGCTACTTTACAAGTTTTTGTTTGTTTTGCTCTTGTTTTGTATGACCCAGTTGGTCCTTTCTTCCCCTTTATAGGTTGAATGAAGATGTATATATAGGGAAGAGAGATGAGATGAGATTTATTTCCATGTGTCAAAATTGGCGAGAGATGGGACATAAAATAGCATAAACAGAACATAGCTGGGTATGAAGTTGCTTGAAAAAGAGGGGTACGTTGAACAAGGTGGCCACCAACATGACATGCATCCACTTGGTTTAGTTTATTTTCTCTTTTACTTCCTTTCAGCGAAGGAACCAAATCGATGCTGACATCACTCATTATGTTATGTTATCCTCTCTTACCTCGGAACTATTATTCAGATTTTCAAGGGTGAGTTTTGTTTTTTGTTTTTATTGTACAAAGAAAGTTTACATGCACACTTAAAAAGTTTCTCTTTTGAGAGAAGATTTACTTAGAAAGCCAACTCATAATGTGATGGAACAAAAAATTGGTGTAGAAGAATTTTTTTGTATAATATACTGATATATTATTTCTATTAAATGTTTATGCATATGTAATAGTAATAGAAACAAAATAAGAATTAAGATAATAAATATTACATTCAAAGTTTTCTTTTTTTGTTAACTTGAAGATAATTTTTTTATATTATTCATCAATTTTTATTTATTGATATTTTAAATTTAATTTTTCCTAAAAATTATTAATCTTAGTTTATAGAAATTTAATTAAGAGTTGATTAAATTTTCTTTTGATTTTTCCTTATTTAAAATACAATAATAAATACTATAATTGTCAACGTTTTTAATATATGGTTTTAAATTTATGAAATCAGAAAATAAGTTCACATTTAGAATATAAATATATAAAGAGTTGTAATTATTATATACAGTTGTCATGGAATAATAATAACAATTTTAATTCTTACAAATTTCAGGAAAAAAAATTAATATATTAAAAATGTTGTATTAAGTTTTTCTCTTCTTATCTTAGTTTTACTATTTTTTAATAAAAAAATTATTTAGTATAATAGAAAATAATAACAATAGTAATATATCAATTTTTTCATTTCTTATAAATATCAATAATTTTAAAAAATATTTTATTATTTTTTATCTTAATAATATTTACAATAATATTTTTTTATAAAATTTATTTTTTAAACATTTTTTTAATTATTATGTTTTATTTATTAATGATTATTTCATATTAAATCATATCTCGATTTTAATTTATATTTATTTTTTAAAAATATTTATTAGCTAAAGATATTTAAGTTGTTATACATTAGTTAATTACTTTATTTAATCAAATCAATCAAATTTATATCAAACCTTTCATTCATTTTCTTTCACTTCTTTCTCTTTTTTCCTTAATATAAAAGGACAATGATACACATATACTTTCACTTGATACACACCTATTAAACATTTATTTTTTTTCCTATCTCTCTTCTTATAAGATCATATATATCCTATAAATCTATAATATTAATTCTATTCCTTTTCTATGTGTACTTAAGATGTTACTCAATATTTTTTGAGTGTTGATGAATCATTTTCCTAATCTAAATAATCTCCATTTATGCTTCTTTTCTCTCATTTTACACTTTTTCAAATTCATCTTCCAAATCAAACAAAATCTTACACCTATCAAAATGAATGGGAATATATAGCAATGTAAAGAAAAAAGAAGAGTGAGTATCGTTACGGATATTCACAACTTATTAATTAGTGATTTTATTAGATATTTCAAAAAAATCAAATGAAAAAGGTAAAATTATTGTTAGAAAAATATTAAAATTAAAAAATGATTAGAATTTAATATGAAATGTTTATGTTTTTTATTTATACTTGTAAAATTGAAGTTATTTTTAAAGATTTTTTTTAAATTGTACTTTGTAGCGTAATTCAAAACTACATTTATTTATATTAATATTTTATTATATAATTTTATTTGAATTATATTTTAACATCAATTTTTTTATTTAAGTTTATATTTAAAAAAAATTATTTCATGGATATCTACGACTATAAAAAGAACCTGCTACTATTTATTGTACAGAAACTCAGTGGATAAAAAATTGTAAAATAAATCAGTAAAAAAAAGTTATAACCTAAATTAAATCTTTGTCCAATTCCTTTAGTTGACAATTTAAATGGTTTACACCGGCTTCACTTATGAATCGATATATTTTTATAAAACAATTATTATATTTAAAAAAATAAAAATTAATATTTTTTTTATTAAAAAATATATACGCATATTATAATTAATATATCAAATTATTATATTTAAAATCAACTTAATTTAATCATCATGACTTATGTTTTACAAAGTACATATCTTATTTTTTAAACATTTGTAAATTAAGTCATATCAATAAATATAAATATTAATAATAAATAAATAAAAGTATTAAATATAAAATTATATTTATAAATTCATATTTATAATAAAAATATATATAATAAAGGGTAAGTTTAAAAAATTATGTTTTCTGTTATTAAAAATATGGTCGATCTCTACAAATACATTCAGGTGACTTTTTTCTTTTCTCAACATCAATAACTGTATGAAGTTAAGTGTCGCGTGACACCGGAACGTATAAATTTAAATCAAAAGTTTATAAACCGTTTTATTTCTAAAATGATAATTACATTTAAAAAATAACAAATGCTATTATATTAAAAAAAATTAAAAATATATTTACATTATACTTTATATATTATGAACCACTTTATACAACTTATTTTAATGACTAGTTTCCTTGCACAAAATGAAAACAAATTCTCTAAAATATTATCTTTTTTATTAAAATGATCATATTAATTCTCTTGCTTAGTAACTGCTGGAGTAGTTTCCTTCACTACAATAATTTTCATTTTTTTTATCAATAGTAAATTAAATAATTAAAAAGAGCATTTCAAAGATATTCCAATGATTTTTCATAGTTCATATACATGTTTACTAGAAAAAAATTGTGAACCATTATTATAATGTGAAAGTGCAAAACGCCAATAGTTGCTATTACATTACATAATCAGTGATGTCAACATAAGTATATATAGGAAAATTTTACTTCCAACTCTTAAACAAATCTTAAGTTGTATATAATTCTTGTAATAAATTTAAAAATAAATATGTGTATATATATATAATTTTTGATGTAATAAGTTTAAAAATAAAAATATATAATAAAGGATAATTTAAAATTAAATAATATAAATAAATATTAAAATAATAATAATAAAAATTATAGTATAATTGTATAGAAAAGGTAAGTTATCATATGCAGTGATGTTTGTTCAAAGTTGGATAAGGAAAAGAATAACAATTAAAAATGAAAACTACACTTTATATGATGTACATGTGATGTGGATATGTATGGGTTATGTATGTCAACCCGCTCCACAAATTTCATCATCACTGATTTCATTTCAGAAGCTAACATTTATTTCTTTATAATATATATATATATATATATATATATATATATATTCCTATTTATGGGAGGGAAATATTGAGTTTGATGAGGATGAAGAAGAACATGAATGCAAATAATTGCGACATCATTGTTGACTAGGGGAGGGTCTAGGAAAGAGATTAATTGAATAAATCTCAATTATTATAATTAATAAGAATTAATACAAAATGTTTGTATATTTATTGTTCATTTTTAATTAGACTTGGTGTTTGACTTTGAGAACATTAAATACATTTTATAAAATTGAATTCTTAAGATGAAACTTTAAATTTAAGTCAACAACGGCGCTCACCTAATACAGTCTATCTAAGTTTTATTTTAATTCCATTTTATTATGCTCTACTTAAGGATGAGAATTAAAAATATTTATTAAATAATAATTAAATTTATAAATAAAAATAATTAGTTATTATATTGACTAAATTAAATATTTTTTTGAGATTAAAAAGTTTGTGATATTTAAAATAATTTCTTTTATTAATAAAAAATTATAAAATAGTTTCTGAATTGATATTTAGTTTAGCTACTAAAGTTTTAATTATTAATATCTTATATTATAAATTAGTTTCTAAAAGACTAATAGAGACTATTTTAGAGTATTAGTAGCTAAAATCTTGATAACTAATGGTTAGATATAAATTTAGAAACTACTTTATAATTTTTTATTAATAATAGAAACTACTTTAGTTATCAATAATTTTTTTTAATTTATAAAATGATTTTTAATTTAGTCAATATGGTAATTAATTATTTTGATCTTTAAAACTAATTTCTATTTAATGATTTTCTTTTACTGAGAGTTATATATTTTGTAGGTTAGATTTAAAAGAGTTTTTCATTTATAATAAATTACAAATTTTTGTTCTAAATATTGAATAAACTAATCCTTAAAGTGATTATTTAATAAATTATAAAATTTTGGTTTAAGTTTAAAAAATAATTATTTCTATTTAATATTATTTTGTTATCTTTGAAATATTTTAAAATAAAATTTTGTCTTTTAACTTTTTTTTTTATATATATATCTAATAATGGATATATTTTTTTAATATGATGATATATGATTTCAATGTATATAATAAAGGTGATATATATGTAAATCAAAATTCTAAATTTATTAAGTACTTAATTTAAGTTTTTATTAAATGTTTAGAAAAAAACCAATCATAACAACCAAAAATTTATTTAAACCTCTAGGTTACTAATCTGTATATATTAAAACTAGATATAACTTTTCAATAATACCCGATGATAGGGGATCTGTATGTGAATGTGACGTGATCACAAGTTTAAAATTCTCTTGAAGGGTTTGTTTTGTTAAGTGAAATAAATGTTGTTTGATAAAAAAAGATTTGAAGTTTTAAACAATTTAAAAAGTAATTAACTATTTAATTTGATTGTAAGGTGTATTTTTAAAGTTTAAGTCTTGGATTTATTTGTCAAATTGTGATTTAAATGATATATAATCGTATATACAAATCAAGGCATTATAGATTTAGGCTAACTTTCACTTTTGAAGTGCTTTAAGTCTTAATTGTGCTCAAGCACTAGCCTTGCACTCAAGCGGTTTGAGGTGCAATTTTTTGGGGGTGTTTTTGACCTCAAATCCGCTCAACAATAGTTTTTTTTGTGCTCAAACACCAATTTTGTGTGCTCATTGTTACCCCCTGTGCTCAAGCAGTTTGAGGTTCAATTTTTGGGGTTCTCTCAACATTAGCTTTCTACGCTCAAGCACCAACTCTATGCGCTTAGTGTCAACACCCTATACTCAAGTGCATCTTCTTGAGCTCAAGCTCCGGTTCTTTGCGACTCAGCGCTAACTCCTTAAGCTTGAGCTACTTTTCCAACATTTTTCATTTTCACTCAGTTGCCTCTTGTTTCTTTTCTATAGGTTTTGAAATTGAATTAAATCTTCTGAAAAATTTACCATTTTGTAAATTGTAAATGATTATAACTTTCTAAGGCCACTAGTTGGTTAAATTCAATCAACTTATGTTTTTAAAACAAGTAAATCTAACACTTATCAAAATGCAAAGTAAATATTAGTTTGTATGTTCAATTTATTTGTGAAATATTTAAATGGTATGTATTTCATGAGAATGATGGATTTGTATGAAATCAAGGTCATACATTTAATATAATATATGATTGTTGTTTGATTTGTGTATTAAGTATTGAAATCTATGTTAACAAAGACCATCAAGCTTCACTAATGATCTAAGTCACAGAGACTAATATATCAGATGGTGAGAAACTGATGAGTAATTTCATACACAATGTTGCGTGTTTGAACTTTAGATTCACCTGTAAATTTAAGTCTTGGTATTGGATCAAATGTTGGCTTTTGGTAGAGCTTACTTAATATGGGTATTTTGGAAGGCATCAATTGATATTCCGTTTGTTGAATATCTTTGATGTATATATCCATATTTGGTTTATATTATTATTGTGTAATAATATTATAATGAAATTGAATTCTTGTGGTTGATACATGGGATTTGAATGTCTAATTTTCTATATGAATTTCAAATCTAATTATTTCCTTTTACTTAGACTTTTGTATGTTAGAACTTTATTTCATTAGCTTACACTTGTTTTTCTTGTTATTTTGTGAACTGTAATATGTACACGAGCATATACATGTGTAGGTATAAGAGCAAAGTCAAACAAATTCAAGTTTTTCAAATCATTTTCAAAGTCCACTAAGTGTAAAACAACCGGTTGAATCGATATTTCAACATGTTGAATTTTCACTTTCTTTAGAAAACACATATTTTTCAAAAGGATTAAGATTCAATCAGCCTTGGATCATCATAAAGAGTGAATTAACAAATTCAAATACTTCTAGACACACACACAACCAAAAACAAGGTCTTCAAACATTTTTCTTAAATTTTGAGACATCAAAGCACATTGTTCAACAATATTTAATATAAATAAGTAATATTTATTTTATAAATTTTGAAGTTTTTAGAGGTATTGTTGTAACGGAATTACGACGGGATGACATAAAAAAAAACTTTGTAAAATAGAGAAGTCGCTATCATAATTTATTATGAAAAATTATGGAAAATCTAAAAAGAAAGGTTTGCACAATTGAATTTCGGGTTGGAGAATGAATTACATGTAAGAAATGTATTACACCCTACAACACAACACCCTGTTCTAATATGACACCTTTAATTAAATATGTATAATGAATACAATTTTTTTAATATTTAGTTAAAAAAATATACATGTAAAAATAAGGAAAATAATTTTAAATTTTTTATTTGAATCCAACAAGAGTTGAGCGGTTCTAAAGGTGAAGGATCAAAGATATTGGTATTCACATTTTTAATTTTAAAATCTATATATTTTTTAGACTTTTAATATTTAATAATTCATGCTAATTAGTATTAGATAGTGAAAACATCTATGCTTAAAACTTTTTATAAATCATACACTAAACAAAGAGAATATAAACTATTGATTATTTGTGTAGATTTTACTTAAGAGAAAATATATGTTTTGGATATTTTTTTTTTATTTGGGCAGTGTGCCAACATTATATTTGCATTTATTATTTATTATTTTGCTTTTTGCAAAATTTGTTTTGATGATTGTATATGTAAGTAATGGGTGCCAAATGGCAGAAACACTGGACCAAAGGAAAGGTCCCTGCTTTTTTAAAGAAAATGAAGGCTGGTGAGTGTATAAATAAAATACGGGAGTGGTAAATAGCAAAAGTGCTGGGCCATCTGAACGAACTCATATTTTTTTATAGAAAAAGTTGCGTATAAAAAGCGGGTGGCAAATAGTAGATATCTTGGGCTAGCCGAGTAGACCCAGGATTTAAAACCAGATGATGATGCATATGTAAACAAAGCTGTTTCTTTCTGCACCTCCATATATTCTTCTCTCATCTCCATAAAATTTCATATTTCCAAAAATATTCATCTGTAATATTTCGGATTACGTAATATGGAAGTCTTTTTTCAAATTTGTAATTAGTTTCTGGATTACATAATTCGAAAACCTTTTTTCAGATGCATGATTAGTTTCCGGATAATATAATCGGGAAGTCTTTTTTAGCTTATGGATTACATAATCTGAATGTCTTTTTTCAAATGCGTGTCCGAATTACATAATCCAGATACTACTCTATGGGGGTGGCACACCAAGGATAAAAAGGCATTTGCACATTTCGATGGGGATGGCAGAAGAATCTATGGAGGTACAGGAAGAAACAGTCCTAAACAAGCAGGTGGAAAATAGCAAACGTTCTGGGCTATAAATCTAATATGCCCAAGCTCTAAAAATAGTTGGTGTATATATAAAATTGTGGGTTGGATTCAGTAAAAACATTGGGCCAGAAAACCCTAAACAGCCAAAACGCTGCGCCGCATTGTAGTTCAATATTCAAAATAAAGGCAGAGACTTCCTACACCCAACATTTTTGAACCTGCATCCAACAAAATTTCCAAATTTTGAAAATGCCCTTTATTCCGGAAATGAAAATCCAAAATTGAAAATGATACATTCCAGAAAAGTGAATCTGGAAGAGATGTTCTAGAAAAAAAATCTGGAAAAAAAATCAAAATTCCATTTCGGATAAGAAAATTTGGAATTGAAAATAATACATTCTGAAAAAATAGATCCGGAAGAGATTATTGTGTTCTGGAGAAAGAAGTCCGGAATATATTTTATATGTACCATATTTTTTAAGGGTATTTTTATCTTTTCCACTGGAATTGGGTGTAGTGATATGGTGCAATTGCCAAGTGTTTCTTCTTCCACCCTATCAAAATTGTTCATGCATAATGCGAAATGATCAAATGTTCATCTAATTCGCTTTCATTCCACAAAGTATTTTGCCTCAGAAAGTATTTTGCTTGGAGAAGTTATTCTGAAAAATATATTTCAGAAAATATTATATACGTTCTGAAAATATCAATAAAAGAATTCTTTTAAAAAATGTTTATTAAAAATACATTTATAAAATTCCAGAAAATATGCTTAGGAAAGCTTCCAAAAAAAAGATAAACCAGAAGTAATTAAAAAAAGAGAGTAAAACCATTTTTTAAAAGAATTGATGGGTTGCATGAAGAATTTTGATAGCATGAAGAAAGAAACATCCCAATTTTGATAAATTCCCTATATAACACCATTTACACTTTTATTTTTCTAACTAACACCCTTTTGTTTTTATTTCCCTATCTAACACCCTTTTGTTTTTATTTCCCTATCTAGCACCCTTTTATTTTTTATTTCCCTATCTAGCACTATTTTAAAAATAAACAAAAAATAATTTATTTATTTTTTGATAATTTTAATTTTAAATATATTAAAAAATAAATATTTTTAATGTTTAAAATAGTTAGAAATATAATTAATGAATAAAAAAAAATGAGTTTTCACAAAATAAAAATAAAAAAGTAATAAATTTAAAATGTTTAGTTTAATTTTTTTTTTAAGAATGAAGAAAAAAAATAATTAAACCCTACAACAACATAAAAGTTGAATCTATAAACATAAATTAGTATTTATTTTTATTATTATTGATGATGTAATCATGTTAATTTCAAGTAAAAAATACAAGACATAATTATAAAAA
>Ga0123342_1004704_pt1 | contig 20545 bp, 11 predicted proteins | sample Turbeawhitnodule_FD_89960 | JGI IMG/M metagenome (GOLD analysis project Ga0123342, IMG submission 89960) | Root nodule microbial communities of legume samples collected from Mexico - Turtle bean Mexico white nodule | ecosystem: Host-associated > Plants > Roots > Nodule | place: Mexico: Nepantla...
TACACCATGTATTTTACTCTCTAATATACAAGTGAATAAAAGTTTCTTTTATATTTATTTTTCTCTACAATTAGGGTTCATCAAAACCTCTCTTTCTTCATTACGATTACGTGCGATTACGTAGCTACATTAAAGCGTCACATCAGACAAAAAATATTCATCTTCATTTACTGTAATAGTCGCACTTCAGGTATAGATATAATCTAGCAATGTCATATAATAAGGTAATCTCTATATATTATTAAGTATTTGTGACTTTTCATCCCCAACTTAATGTCCCATAGATCGTCATTAGATTATATTGTTGTTTATTTGACTAACTTGATATATCATTCAAATTGTATATCTCATAAGTTTTTCAAAGTTAATATTTACACCACATTAATAAATCAATAGTGTCTTCCCACACATTATCATAGTAATGTCACATTTGATTATTACTCACACATCATTCATAAATATTAATTCCACCAATCACCCTATCTAATTTCACCTTTTTCTTCCAACAACAAACATCATTATTATGAATAACATGTCATCAACATATTATATCAAAATCATTAGATGTACATCACTTGGACAATCTATCTTCTCTAAAAAGGAGAAGAATTATTACTTAAAAAAATCTCACATCACTTATAAGGTAGTGGAGTTTAAGTCTAACTCAATTCTACAAAATTGGTTTATTAAGGTAAGGTTTGCTTACCACTTATATATTAGAATTTGGTCATATATTTATTCGATGTGTGATCTTCAACTCACCTCTTCATGTTGAGTACATCAAGCATTCATGTTGAGGACATTGAGCATGGAAATAAAGAGTGATCTGATAGTGTATGACACAATAGACTAGAATAGACTCTTATTAACTCTGATATCATATCAAGGTAAGAGAATTTAAGCATAACCAAAACCTAAAAACTAACTCGGTAAGATAAGGTTTGAGCCTCATTTATATGTTATAATTTATTCATATCTCTTGTCGATGTGAGATTTCCAACACCGCTTGAGCAAAATCAACTTAATAAGTGAGAGAATTGTCTTAGTATTTTTTTCCTCAAGCCGCTTAAGTGAACAACATTATTGTTTAAGTGACCACGACATCACTTAATCAAAATTGTTCCACCTAAACAATGATTACTGTTTACTTGAAATTGCTTGAAAAAAAAAAACTTAACCCTCTAACAAAAACCAACAATTTTATAAATTTTAAAACAAATTGTCTAAACCAATTTAACTATTTTTACACATTCTAATATGTATAACTCCAATACAACATATTTATACTATCAAAGTCACATTTTTATCGTGGAGTCAAAAATATGTTATACCAAGTCTCAATATTTAATATTTAACTGAGAGAAAGTACAATCCAACTATTAGAATTTAAACTCAATTCAACCATTGCTTATCTATTACTGAACATACAATTTTATTTTATTTTTTAAAACAATTCAAACAATGTTTAATCAAGTTCAACTCCATTTATCTAACAGTTGTTTGCTTCCAATAAAAATAGCAAAAACTGGTAAAAAAGAGCTGAAAAAACCTAAGGTTGTCATAACCCTAAGTACACCACCTATTCAACCAACCAAGTATTAATCAAACATGAGATTGAACAAAAGAAAACATCTCAATTGTTTGAACCTTTGCATCCTATGGTATCACATATGGAACCAGAAAGAAAAAGACAAAAATAAATAAATAGAAGAAACTTATTCTAAAACAAATTTTGATAAGATATAATTAATCCATTCAAAACTATCTACTAACCGAAGAAATTTAATAGAAAAAAAAAAAGATAAAGAATAATTTTAAAAACCTAGAAGAAAAACAAATAAAATATGTAAGAAAAATATTAAAACATGATTTATAATTTTAATAACTCAATATTAAAATTATATTTTATATACTTAAACATGATTTAGAATTTTAATCATTTTTAAATCATTCGTACTAAACAAAAATTGTATTTAACATTAAATACAAATACTATAAAAAAAATATTTTTATGAATATCATATAAATGTGCACTTTTATCATATTTATAGGATACTTTAATGAATAATTTAATCAAATAATTCCAATTTAATGAGATACTTAACAACTTTCTGGTATCAATACCAAAACTAATTTTTCTGTTATGTTTTTCAATCACAACCTTAGCCCATATTTGACAGGACATTTCAATTGTCTTTTACTTTTTTAATACCTAAAAGTTTATTTAACCTTTTAAACAATGTTTAATAAATATGCACTTTTGACACTACCTTGTAACACTTGTTAAAATGATGTGGAATATAGCTACCTTCTAATTTATAGTTTTATTTGTGTATTTTCTTTTTCTTCTTAAAAAGACTTCTAGAATTATACTTCACCCTTTTAAATAATTTGGATTCATTATAATTTTACGATTACACAAATGAACACAGTAAAACGTTTAGCTATGTTTTTTTAATTTTATTAATTTTATTTTAAACTTGATAGGAAATATTTTAAAATAGTATATAATATTAATAGTAGAATATAAAATTGAAAAAAGATTAAAACTAAAGAATATCATTAAAATAACTTCTGAAGAAACTTTATAATATTTCTTACTCCATTCCTTCTTTTGATCATATCTCAAGTACTTTTTTTTAATATTTATTTCACCTATCCAACATAATCTAATATCACGTTTAAATTGGTAGAAGAAAATGACAAAAAGAATGAGAGAATAAAATCACTTAGTTTCCACAAAGAAAAAAATTGAAAAATACAAAATGGAACACATATGGTGTGTTCATTACTACGAAATATAGAATGCAAAATGTAAAGAAAAAGGGAAAAAAAATTAAAGAGCCTAAACAATTGTGTAAATTCTACATTTTGACTTCTATAGAAAACCACACCAAAGAAAACCGAACTTATAAAAGGACAACGGATTATGTCTTCACAATTGGCTGGCAGAGAATAAAGTTATTCTAATAATAGTTTCAAAAGAGTTATTTGTCCATTTTATACTTATTTTTCTTTGAATCTAATTGCCAAGATAAATTACTCTTCAGCACCATTATATTAGATAATAAAAATGAAGAGTAAATATTCTTCTCTTATTTCCATGCCTTTTGTTCTCTTTGCCTCATTTTTTTCTGTTACATAATCCCTCTAAATAAAGTGCAAGATTCATGCTAATTCACTTCCGATGAAAAGTTCCAACCCCCATGAACTTTCAAAATACCCAGACTTCCACACACCTAAAGGATCTCAACATATATGGAAAAAAATGCAAGCTTTACTTCTTAATCCATTGTATTAACTATTGTCCTTGAAATAATAGTTCAAAATTTTCAAAAGTAAAAAAAATCATTAAATCGAATATTTAACGTAAAATAATTTTTTTCATTTATTAATTTCTTAAAGATGAAACAAATCTTAAATTTCAGCTACAGATCTTTTGATGTATCTTCTAATCGCCCAAAAGGATGACTCCTTAACCATAGCAATTAAAAGGAACTATGAAACATAAGACACCAAAATCACACAACCTTCCGAATAAGGGATGGGGGGGCTTGTAAGAAGAAATAGATGAGATTGTAAAAATTACCTTTTCTTTCCTTTCACTGTGTCCTTTCCTGAGACATTCTTCTTTTAAAGGACGTTTTTAAGCCTGATTTTTACAGAACTATAGTACACTTACTTACACTCTATTCTCTCCCACACTTTTTCTATAGATCGTGGATCATTATTAACAAGTCACCACTAAAATTCCACCCACATCAAATCGTTGGTGATTCAGATACCTGAGTCTGGGCCTCCTCCAACTTCTATATATTTACCTTCCTGTCCTGACCCAAGGCATTTGAAAAACTAGGCAAGCTATATGCCAACCTTGGCCGTGTGCTTCCCGGCAACATCATCTGTTCCTATATTTTGGATGCCCAGCATTTGTTTTCCACCACAGCAGTCTGCTCACCATCTCATCTGGAAAATATAGCCCACAAAAATCAGGACTGGGCACAACAAATTTGAACATATGAGGAGTCATCTTTTCTTGTGGTAGAGACAGTTAATTTTAATCATGTAGGAAGTGTGCGCACAATGACAAATACTGCTTTTCAAACCACATAAAAACCTGTATGACATGAAAATTTTGGGAACACTAACTTGTGACATAGAATCATGATCAAGGCAGTTGCCTGTTACAAAACTTAACTGCAAAAATCTTTGAATGTGGATTTCACTGAAAATCTACAACCACTCGCAAGAAAAAAAAATGATAAATGTGTACACTGACAGAGCATCCACGATCCAACAAAATCGATCCTTGACCAAATGAGGCTCAATGATTATACAAACTAAAGTGAGGCAATGGAGATTCCTATGCACAAATGGCCAATAAAACTAAAGCCAAACTGCAATAATTGTTCACAATTTCTATCTAACTCTCGATCCATACGGATACAAGGATGGAAAGATCCTTGTTTCAGGTTTAACTTAGAACCAGCAAATTATGTTAACAGTACTTAGTAGCCGCCACCAAAAGACATTTTAGTCTGTTATTCACAACTTACTATATTACAAGATGCAAAGCTGCGTTTTGGGGAAGACTTCCATTATTCATCACTAAAATATATAGCCGTCTACATAAACAAAAGCATGAGTCACAGAAAATTATAAAGACAGATTCATCTTGAGGGTACACGTCGTAACAGTCGAAAGTTAACTCATGTTAACTTGCGACATGCAACTAGAGCTCTTTGAAAAGAAAAACCATCTTCAATGTTAACAAGACCTCGTCTATTTCAAGTGTATGTTCATCATTCTAAGAAAAAAGCACTGAAACAGTAGCACAAATTTAATAAAACCGATTAGTTTCTTTAAGAAACACATTTAAATAAATTCCTATTCTATCTTCACTTTCCTATCTTTAAACTTCTTACGTCTTTCCATTCCGCATACAATTAGAGTAGACTATGCCTAGTGACATACACCCCTTAATATAACAAATGAGGGTGAGGGCACCAGAGCACAAATGATACTTCATTATTCAACCTAGTACCAACTTGTGCTATAATTCTTGAATATTTTGTATATCTAAGCCTTCTACCACTCGTCAGGCAACTTCTGGATCTATCCTGATTCACAAATTACCACTTAAATTAAAAAAGGATGTCTTATGTATTGGTCAATTTGCAATCTAAAATGAATTTATTCTAGGATAATGACAACCACCAACTAGTGTGCTGAAAATAATATTAGAGAAATGAAAAATCATTATCTGTGATTCAAATCCCACACATGATCGTGACACAGCAAAATCGTGCAGATCGTCAAATAAAATCTAAACCTAAATAAAAATTAATACAATTAAAATTTCAGCTTGTTATAATTAAACCCTAAAACCCACAAATATATATATACACACACACACACACTTGAACGGAATAATATGAATGAAAGAAGATTTTTATTCAATTGAATTAATTGAAGGAGTACATTAGCCTTTATATAGAGAGAACTCTAACCCTAGAGTAATTATTAGAAAGAAATATTAAGAATCTTCTAGAGCTTCTAACAACTTCTAGTAGAACATTAAAATCCTACTAACAAGAAGCTTCTAGTAGTACCTTAAATATCTTACTAACAACACTCCCCTCAAGCTAGTGAATGGATATCTATCATTCTCGACTTGCATGATCATGAAATAGTTCAATGGGAAGACCTTTTGTAAACAAGTTTGCTAATTGAAGCTCAAATGAGACATAAGGAGTAGTGATAAGGCCACTATCCATTTTCTCTTTAATAAAGTGTCAATCTATATTTGTGTGTTTGGTCCTATCATGTTGAACTAGATTGTGAGCAATACTTCAGCCTTTGCACTAGACCTTGCAATAACATTTTGTTTCTTACTTCTCCAAGTCACCAAATTTCCATACAAGAACATGATATATCCTGAGGTGGATTTCCTATCAACCTTGCATAATTTGCATTAGTATACACTTTCACTCTTAATTTTTATTCCTCTTGAACAATAATCCTCTCCCTGTACTTGTCTTCAAATATTGAAGGATTCTATTAACAGATTGTAAATGTCTCTCCCTTGGATCATGCATGAACAGACTAACTACGCTCACAACATAGGCTATGTCAAGTCTGGTGTGAGCCAATGAGCTTCCCCACAAGTCTTTGATATTGGCTTTTATTCGTAGTAAAATTGCCTCAATCACTTCCAATTCTATGGTTTTGTTCTATAGGAACCTTAGTGGTCTTGCAATCAATCTTATTTTTTCTTTAAGATCAAGAACAAACTTTCTTTGGTAGATAAAGATGTCTTTCTTCGAGTAAGCTTACTTCTATCCCAAGGAAGTACTTTAATTTCAAGATCCTTCATTTCAAATTGAGTAGCAAGCTTTTCTTTCAAGATTTGTTTTTCATGTTCATCATCTCTTGCAACAATCATATCATCAGCATATACCAAGAGTAAAGTAAGTTTAACTTTTGGGGAATGCTTGATGAACAGGGTATGGTCACCTTGACTCTATTGATACCCCATGACTACTTGAGTCCGTACAAGACTTTCTTCAACCTGTACACTTTATTCCCTTCTTCAAAAGACCTAAAACCTAGAGGAATTTCCATGTAGACTTCTTCCTCTAAATGTCCATGCAGGAAGACATTTTTCACATCAAATTATTGTAATTCCCAACGAAAATAAGCTATCAATGAGAAAATGATTCCAACAATATTCATCTTTGCCACTGGAGCAAATGTTTCCTCATTAGTTATTTTAGTACTATGTACTTATTTGTTTTAATTATTTTGGTAAATTATATAATTGAAATATTTTTTTCACATGAGTAAACTCTTGTGAGTTTACGTAGACTCTCAAGTTTAATAACCTTGAAGAGAAGTATTAGGAGTACTAAGAGTAGAGACATCCATACGAGATGTGTCAGAGAAGTATTAGGACTACTAAGAGTAGTATATCAATATGAGATAGTTATTGTTGGACAAAAGATGACTCAAGAGGTACAAAAGACTATGCTTTGAAAGAACACTCTCCTTGAGGTTGAGAATGCATGTAAAAAGATTTAGTTTCATCAAAAGTGACATCCATGGAGGTTAAAAACCTTCGACTTGGAGGATGATTACAATGATATCCCTTTTTATTAGATGCATAACCAATGAATATACATTTAATAGCTCTAGGATCTAACTTCCCACGAAACTGACAATGAGCATGGACAAACACCTGACTATGAAGACTAGAGAGAACTAGAGAGAAAGGGAATAGATGGAAAGAAGGAAGACATGGTTTCAATGGAACTTTGACCATTTAGAACCTGGGAGGGTAATCGGTTAATAAGATAGGTAGTAGTGAGGACAACCTTGCCCCAATAAGATCTAGGTACATCTAGAAAAGGAGTGTTTGTGTTACCTCAAGAAGATGCCTATTTTTTCTTTCAACAACGTCATTTTGTTGTGGTGTATCCACACATGTGAATTCCTAAACAATACCAATTTCGAAAAGGAATTTAGAGATATAATTATTTACATGTTCCCTTCCATTATCAAAATGTGAATGTTTAATTGACTTCCCAAATTATGTTTTTATCAAATGCAAGAATTTGACAAGTTAAAAACTTCATATTTTTCTTTCATAAGGAAAATCCATGTAACATGGGTACAATCATAATAAAAGTGACAAACCATTTAGCACCAAATATACGAGAGTTTGATGCAGGCCCCCAAACATCATAATGAACCAAATCAAAAGGATTTGTATTACTAGGAGGATATGTGGCATGATGGTGCTTAGCAAGTTGACATACATCACATTTAAATGATTCTTCAGACTCTTCAAAAAATAAAGAAGGGAACATAGACTTTAGAACAAAAAAGGATGAATGTCCTAGACATCGGTGGACAAGCCAAATTTGATAGGGCCTACTAGTAGTGCAAGATTGGAGACACGAGGTAGTTTGTGTTACATCGAGAATATCCCTATTTTTTTCTTTCAGCAATGTCATTTTGTTGTGGTGTATCCACACATGTGAATTCCTAAATAATACCAATTTCGAAAAGGAATTTAGAGATATCATGATTTACATATTCCCTCCCATTATCAAACGTGGGCGTTTAATTGACTTCTCAAATTATGTTTTTATCATATGCAAGAATTTGACAAGTTAAAAACTTCATATTTTTCTTTCATGAGGAAAATCCATGTAACATGGATTCAATCATAATAAAAGTGACAAACCATTTAGCACCAAATATACTAGAGTTTGATGTAGGCCCCCAAACGTCAGAATGAAACATATGATGTTAAAAGAGATGAGTAGAGGTCATATGGTCTAGAACCCAAGAGTCCTTACATAAATTTTTAGAAACACTAAAAGAGGAATTGGAGTTATTACCAATCATGGTTAGGGAGCAAGTACCAGAAAGGTGGCTTACTAATAGACTCCACGAGAGAGACTTTAGACGTTCAATTTCAGCACGTAATGTAGGCATCCCATCTTCAAATGAAGAGGATGGAGGAAGATCAACATTTCTTAGTGGAGTTGTCATGCTTAGATATATAATAAGGATTCCTTAGTCTCCCTCCTAAGTAAAACGAAACAGTAAAACATAAAGCTCCAGTGACTGCTCTGACAACGGCGACGAGTGGTGATAGAACCACCAATTGGGTGCACTTTGGGTGCACTTCAAGCAACCCTAAAAAGAACTTTATCTAAGACGGTAAAGAAAAAATGCAGAAACAAAGCCCCCAAGATCGAGAGCTCTTATACCAAATTGAAAGGAATACTCTGAATGACACAAGATTTTTATAATTGAAACACTACATCAACCTCTGTATATAGAGAACTTTAACCCTAAAGTAGTGTTATCACTTTTCGGTTATGGCGGCACCATGGCAAAAGGCGGTGGCGGATTTTCTTACCACCACCACAAAAAGGCGATGGCAATGCGGTTTTCTCATGGCGACCGCTTTTGACATCTCGGGATGCTAACGAAAAACGGAAATATCAAAAAGGGCGGAGAAAAAGACGGTGGCAGCGGCGGCATACGCTTTAACAACAGCGACGCACGCTCTAACTGTCGACGAAAGAAGAAGGGACCGTGCAGTGCATGAAGAAGATGAAGACCCTAAACCTAATTTTGAAAAACCCTAATAATTTCGAACCTTTGGCCCATTCCAACTTTTAACTAATAAAACCCTAATTACTGAAATAAAAATTTGAATGTGTTGCGGCTGCATGAGCGGTTAAACCTAATTAAGAGTTCAAAACCTACTTAAAATTAGGTTTTGTTGGGCCTATTTTTGGCCCATTTAAAATATTATACTTATTGCAACCCACAACATTTTTTTTTATCTCTACCACAACACCTTCCGCCATAACCCATTATATTTTCCGTTATAACTTTATAAAGGATTTATGGGTCTTCGATATGTTCCGTTATCCAATATCGATAGCACTGCTCTAAAGTAATTATTACAAAGAGATTTATAGAATCTTTCACAGTTTCTAACAACTTCAAGCAGTACATTAATACCCTACTAACAAAAAGCTTCTAGTAGTACATTTAATATCCTACCAATAAATAAGAAGCTTCTAGAAGTACCTCTAATATCCTACTAACAATTTTTAGAAAGTAAAATCTATGATGCCACGATTTACAATTTTGTGACCCTTTCACAATCCTAACCATAATTTCAATTTTAACTACCTTGATTGTGATAATAATAATAATAATAATAATAATAATAATAATAGCAAATAATAGGAAAAGAAAAATAGGGAAAGCATGCCCTTACCTGATAACTTATGCAAACAACTGCCACAAGAATGCATTGTGATGGACAAATACAAGGGAAGCCATTTCAATTGAGATTTCTGTAATTTCTACAAGACACGGGACAGTAACACAAGTTAACTGGAAACTTGTTGCCTTGGCCGCAAATTAGCCTGTCGTTTTCTCATTAACTCAGCTTCTCTAGCTATCTGGATGTCCGAAGGCCAAAAAATTTGATAGACAACTTTGCAAATGAAGCGAGGGAGCAATGACACAATAATTATAAGCAAAATTGTTACCCAATATGTAGGGGACCTTGCCAGATTATAAATAGTCCTGCAATGTTTTCAAGGGATCAGTTAGTTATATATTACACAGAACCCAACAGTACTGCAAGATCAATAATACATATTACATAATAATTATTAAAGGACACACGTAACTAACCAGTAGTTGGGAAAGACAGGTATAGAATCCAATATCACCATGCAACCATATGTAATGATTATTGATCCCCAGATGGCAAAGTGAGTGATTAATACCCAACGGTTGATGTCCATACCAAGGTGTACATTTACAAGGATAACAACTGCAATTGTCCACAAACTACCCATGCTCCATATGTCAATTGAACTGTCCTTATAGGTGAACAATGGGATGTAGAAAAGAACAAGGCTCTGCCATACTGTGTCAATCATAGTGATCCAAAATAATTGCATATTGTAAGCTTCTTGCCTGTGGCCTGAACCATACAGTTTTGGATACTGCAAGAGTGTCCTATGACTCAAGTCCTTATCCTGAATACCAACAATAATAGTAGGAACAGATGTGTATATCACAGAATAGAAAACACTACTCCAATCTGTCAACGCAGAAGTTGTAGAAAAGGCCGTGCATAATATATACCTAAGACAAGGAAAGACATTATTATTACATCAGAATGTTTAGAATCTCATAAAACCTGTAACTATAATTAAAATAAAGTAACTTTTATTTTATCTTTCCCATGATTTATGGTACATCCAACATATTACATATCAACAAGGATAGCAAACAGAGAGAAGAAATATATTTCCATACATGTTGGCATCAGAATATCATAAGATAGAGCTGTATAAACAAGAGTTAACATCTAAACATAGAAAAATCATTTTGTCAACTATCTGCACACAGCCAATTAATATCATCCGCAGAAAGTATAAATATTGAAAAACACATGCTTTTAATTCAAGCTTGTCCAAATGATTGAAAGAAAGAAGTTAAGAGCGGCCAACTCATACAAACATAAGTCACCATACATACCAAAATAACATCAACACAAAGACAGCATTGCGGTAGAAGTTGTACAGAACTAAATAGCCAACACGCTGATAATTCCAGTGCCCATGGACCAGAAGTAATTTTTTTAAAAACTGAAACTGTCCCATTGCAAAATCTGATGCCATCACTGCTTGGCGCCCTTCCTGCCCACATATTCCTACACCAACATCTGCCATTTGGATCATTGACACGTCATTGGCCCCTGTAAAAAGCAATTAGAACGAAAATGATTTAGCTCATATTAAATCAAATCTTATATTAAAATCCACCTGGCAACACCAGCGAAGCCTGGTGACCTCAACACTATAGGCAAATTATTATCAACCATCAACAAGGCTCCCCAAGAAAAACAAAAAACTTAAGTGTCATTTCATATCATTATAAAGAAGTTACCATCGCCTATGGCCAGTGTCATATCATCTGTGCGGCTCTTGATCAGATCAACAATTCCTGCCTTTTGCAAGGGTGCAACACGGCAGCAAAGCACAACCCTGCAGGAAATTGCTAGATCGAAAAGCTGTTGAAAGGAAAAAGGAAATCAGTAAATATATACCCTTAAAATTTTATTTAACAACCTCCATCTAAAGCAGTGTTATATTAATTAACGACAATAGCACAACTCTGAGAGAAAAAGTAAGTTTTAGATGTTCAATAAGTATTAATATTTTAAAAAAATTAAAATGAGGAAGGACAATTTTACCTCTGACTCCAATTCCTTCTCCAAAATATAAACCAAACTGTTTCCATCAATTATAAGTGCCAATGGAGCAATAGTTCCCTCTTCCTTTCCAGGAGTCCATTTGGGAAAGCCATTGGGAATATCAAGAAGATCACCATGCCCAGCATTGGTTTTGTGTTTCAAACTCCGACGACCTCCACTTGAAGATTTCACACCATATTTGGCTTTAGCATCAGCCAAAAGATTTCTACATTCGACCTCTGAGGTGCCATTTATAATAATCTGCTGCATATCTCCACTAAGAAGTTTGCAGGAAAGACCAATTGAAATTGCTGTCTCTTGCTTATCACCAGTAAGAACCCAGACCTTGATTCCAGCTTGCCGTAGAGCCTCAATGGCTTCTGGTACACCCTCCTGTAGCTTGTCCTCAATTCCAGTTGCTCCAAGTAACTTTAAATTGCTTTCTATAAGAGCTGCTGTTTGCCTTAGCTTAGTAGCTCGGTCAGTCAACGATGTACTTGCCTCCTCGTACCGGCTTTGCCACTCCTCAAGTTCAGCATCAGAAAGATCCCTGGAGCCAATTACAAGAGTGCGCAAACCTTCTGAAGAATATTCATTCAAATGGCTCTGAGTTGTGTGCTGTATTCTATTGTTACTCTCTCTGCCATTTTCCAAAATGCTAAACATTGAAGAATCAGCACCTTTGACTAACACCTTTACCGCATTGTCAGGAAACCGAATAACAACAGACATTCTCTTTCGCACACTATCAAACTCATGCAGACCCAATACATCCAATCTATATATCACAGAGATAATAATGTTATTGAAATATTTAGGTTATTCAACTACATAATACAATTTACTAATTATATATGTGAAACATTGTCAAATCAAAACAAAGTAAAACAAGTAGTCCCCCACCAAAAAGAAGTCACTATCTACCTGAGTTTCTCACCGTTGACGTCAATAACAATATGTCCTGATGTACGTTCAAAAAGAGTATATCCATAAGCAGAAGCTGCAGAAACTAGAGCTTGTTCATCAGGAGATTCTCCCTGGTAATCAATGCGTCTAATATCTTCATTTAATCCAGTTGTTCCACAACTGGAAAATCCACCATCACCATGTATAGGGATTACAGTGTTACAAGCAGCCAGTGTAAGAAAAAACTCATGACCAGAAACTCTTTCTTCTCTATCTGCGTTTCCCTGCAACATTATCATCAGTTCAGAATCCACTGCAATTTCAGATTTGAGCTTCCATCTGCGTTTAGGAGTAACATCCGCAGCTGCTGCAATCAAAAGAAAAAGACTCTTGAGATATGCACCGTCATTTTGTCAATTCATCATAAGCTTACAGATGATTTCTGATAAGAAGATGACAGCGTCTACATTAGACCAGGAATTCAAGATATAGAATCGAATCCTAAGTTACAGGCAAAGCCATTTCATGAAATGCACAAACCAGTCAGAAGAAATGTGAACAATGAATAGAAAAGTATAAGCTAACTCATAGTAAGCTCTTCCCCTCGTACAATAATTACAGAGATTTAAATATTCACAAAGCAATTTTGCAAGGTCTATCCCAGAATCAATTATAATAAATTGAATGAAAAATAACAACTAAAGAGCACATGTTATGTTGGCACCAATTCTCATGCCCGGCAGAACAACCACTATCATGGAAAGGCAATCAAAATTCATAACTATTTGATGCATTTCTCAGACTTTCACAAGAAATCTACATTTTCTGTTAATCTCAACCAGAAATAATTGTTAGCTTTCAGTAACAAGGATTTCAAAACTGCAGTGGCAAGGTAAGAAATAATGACACTATCACGTCATTAAACAGTATAAAACTAAATAAAATCTCAAGAGGACACTGAATACCTGTATTATCAACCATAGGCAAGGAGCTCCCATAATTCTTCCCATGTATGCTAGCCCTCCTGAATTCCATTTTGTTTTCTGTGAGTGTTCCAGTCTTGTCCGAAAATATATAGCGTATTTGACCCAAATCTTCGTTTATATTTAATGATCTACACTGAAACCTTGACCCAGAGCTGGCATCATACATATCCCTGTCTTCAATCATAAAGTATGACTGACCCAATCGAACCAACTCCATTGTGATATAAAGTGATATTGGTATCATTATCTGAAACACTATAACAGAACTCAAAAAGGAGAAAAATGCTTCCATCGGAATCCCATAATACTTGTATCTCTTTCCATTATCGGGTCCATTGGTGAAGTACCTTTTTCTGTAGTAAGGCAAGGTATCGAGCTGGTTCTTGTGGCGTACCAGCCAAAGACACATCCCAAGGGCCACAACCAAACACATGATAAAAAGAAAAACAGACAACCAAAGGGTTTCTCTGTTCATGTAACATTCAAGTCTGCTTCTCTTGGATGGAGAAGCTGCACTGTTCAGCATTGCTTTTGTTTCCTGTCCGGCATAAACTACAACACCAATTATCCAATCCGTGTTCTTCAGCTGGCAGCCACGCAGAACAATGTTTGACTGGCTAAGGGAAAACTTAAGTCCATTGAACTCCATATTGGCAGTGAACTCGTAAATATTCCGGTTCGGTTGCTCGCACCTAATTACCCCAAAAACATCACAAGATTCCGAAGCAACCACCGAAGCTGTTTCCTGCCTAGCATACCTTGTCTTCAAATTTGACTCTCCATCCAAATTCATGGTCTGAATATAGGCAAGCCCACTTTGATCACTCGTCCCCAACAAGACCATATCAGCCGGAATTGTCTCATCAGCAAAGATCTTCACAACCTCCCCAGCTTGTATTTTTTTCCACTTCTTCGATCGGAAATCACCGGACTGAAGCACCAAAGACTCCCGGTTGTTTTCATTGCGATCTGACCTGTGCCGCCGCCAATCCTCATAGCCATCCTTAATAGCCGTTACACAAAGCACAAACAACAGAGGGAAAAGAGACACAGTCCTCCCAAAGACAGCCAGCGGAGGAAGTTGATTGAGCGCTGCAATAGCAAGGAAATACAGATACGCAACCCTATGAAACTGAATGAAAAGATTCTTGGGCAAAAAGGTAACAAAGGTGTATCTACTAGTTCGGATCTCATTCCCGGTGAACTCATACTTGTCGTTGGTCTTCCTGGGATCATTGATATAGATCAACCTGGCACCATCCTCCTGAAAAGCAGGATCATCAAACTGCACACTCCTGTGCCTAATCCTCTGAGATTTACTATTCAACCTATCCTGCACATGAGACGCACCTCCGGATATCTCAAAGGGCACGCTCCGGCTATCAGCATCGTGCAGTTCCATTGCACCCCACGATGCAGAGCGCCGCCTCTCGCGCGTGGGGCATTCCCAGGGGAACTTCGACTCAACAGCACACGTATCAGAGCAATTACTATTACTAAACGACGCAGGGTGGAAGCTGCAATCGCTAGCCAAAACAGCCTCCTTGTTTCGTTCCTTCACATCCAAATCGCTGATGTCAGCAAGAGCCGCCTCGAACACCGAAGACGAGAAGGAACCATGGCCACAGAGGTAGGTCCGGGAACCCGATTTCCCGCGGCGGTGATGAATCACAGGACGCGGATCCGATTCCAATAGCAATGACTCATCAGAGCTCATGAATACTTCCCGAGCCGCATTGTGTGGAGACACCCAAACCAATCGAGCGTGGTGGAAGGGATAGTTAAACCCCAATCCATCCAAAAGTAACGAGATCTGAGACACGAATCTGATTCACCAGAAGGTATTCTCCATTAACACAAACAATAATTAATAAATAAACAAACAAACAAATAAATAACCTAGTTGGTGAATTAGGCCAGAATTGAGGGTGGAATTGGATTAGATTATGAGGAAGGTTGAGAAATGGGTTGATTGGAAGGGCGTGGTAACCCTAGAATGTGAGAATTGGGGTTGAAAGGGAAATGTGGTTGGGAGGAAAGAGAAGCGATGGAGGATTGAGATTTGGATTAGGGTGAAAGTGAGAGATGGAAGGTGCATCAGAGTTGGAGATGGCAGAAGAGAGAGAGAGAGAGGAACGGTGAACCACCAATAGCAATTAACAACACTAATAGCAATAACAGTACAATACCAATCCAATGCTTTGCTTTTCCCTTACTTCCTTTCTTCTTTCTCTTTCGCGTTTCTTCTCTTCTTCGGGCCACCACCATCCAATGCCATTACTGTCCATTCTCTTCCCTTCTTTTTCAATATTATTTTAATTAATTATCCATATTATTCTTTACTACCTAAATAAAGGCATTGACGTCCTGTGTATCCGTATTTTTTATCTTAATAACATTAAAATGAGAAGTTGAGTACTGGAGAGAGAAGTTAAAAAATTATTTTATTAATTTTTAAAATTATAAAATGTCCAAATAACCAAAATAAATTAATACAATAAATTATTAAGTAAGGATAAAATGGAAAAAAAATTAAGAGCAGTTAAGAGAGGAATAAAAAATGATACAATGACCATAATACAATAATAAAATTAAATGTTAATATAAGGATAATATTAGAAAAAAAATTAAGAGCAGTTAAGAGGGGAATCATCTTTATATATAGGTATAGATACACTTAATTATAATCTTTTTAATAATCCCATCTTCTCTTAAAAATTATATATATAATTTTAGTTCATAAATGTTAAATTTTATAAACTATTTTTAATATATTTTATCCTAAGTTTAGTTTATAGAGATTATAAATGTTTCTTTTACATTTAAGGACTAAAATTGACTTTTTTTTACCATTTGAAAAGCCAACACATAAGTTCTCACAGCTTTTAGAGATTAAAAACAGAATTGAAATCAATTGTATGTATATTTATTTTTAGTTTTGGAGAATAATATGCTTATTTTGTGAATATGCTTCGTGAAATTGATTTAGCTAATCTCATTTGATGGGTTTTTCTATGATATTTTAATTTGATTTTTATGAATTTTATTGATTCGCATCCCTTTCGGAAGATATTTTTTAAACTATACTCTAATGTATCTTATAAGATCCGAAATATAATTCGGGATTTTAAATTTTATGTTATTTTATCATACTTTAATTAATTGAAAAAGGTTATACTCAATTCAATCACAAACTATTTTTTAAAGTGAGTTTTGTATCTTATATATTATGATTTTATCATATTTTTAATTAAAGTGAGATGTAACAAAATTTTTCACACTAAGAAATTAACATATTAAGGATGAAATTAAATATTTGTGGATGATCCAATGGGAACATAGTAGTGGGTGAGACACTTCAATGAATTTGATTAGGATAAGCTATGAATGAGTCTGATCTAATCTTAATAAATGGATTTATGTCTAAATCAACATAACAAAACTGACTTGTAAAATAAGATTTGTAACTCACTTATAAATCATAATTTCGACATATCACTGACTCATATATGATTTCCAACACATTCACTAACGTTGATAAATGAAATGTCTATTAAATATTTGTGGGTAGTCTCATCGGAGTTGAGTAGTGGATGACACAACAACTCTAATAAATTTGACTACGACAAACTCTAAATGACGGTTTGATAGTGTAAATCTATGTTTAACTCAACTTCAAAGACTAGTTTATAAAATAAGGTTTGCACCTCACTTATACATTTCGATTTGATGTCTTTAGTCAATATAAGATCTAAAAAAACCTTTGAAATCAAATGGTGGGAAGCATTCTTTTTTTTTTTTTTTGACTAAACCATTCACTTACCTCTACTGAAATCATTTAGGAGAAAACACTACAATGATAAAACTCTTTTTCAAAACATGTAATGCATTTAAATAATTGTTATTTGAAATTTTTATTGAGGTTGGTGACTATGTTTCATTTCTAAAAAATTAATTCAAATTCATTATTCAACATAAGAAAGTCATGCCCACATATTACAACAAAATTGCACACAATGTCATTCATGCTAGATAAATAGGTTTATTCTCATATGAACTTAATTTTTTTACAATAGTGTTGAAATTTAAATTTATTGAAAGTCGTTATCATATAATAGTATAAAACATTTGACCTTATATTGATTCATGTCATCGGTTGTCTCATAATCATCACTATGGAAAGTAGTATCTTCATCCACAACTTCATCTTCTCGTCCTTCTCGACCAACTTGTGGAAAGTTATTCAAGCATAACATATGTTGCATACTTGATAATGAAGAAATTGAAAAGGTCTGTCAAAACTAGTAGTCATGTGAAAAGCACAAAGTGTGTTAATGGACATGGTGATTTAGACTCCTAGTAAAGCCTAAATATCAGATCATCATATTTCCTAACTTAATACTCACATTATATTCATACCAATTAATATTATATTCTTAATAATACATTCTCATACCAATCATAACATTGATCTCATCCCATTTTATTAAATTTATTAAAACATATCCATATTTCATGGAAAAATATTTGGAGTATTAGTAAAACCTTATATTATGATTATATAACATTTGAAGCATTTAAGAACAAAGTTGAGTGATTAAAACATGTTATGATGGAATATCGTGCGAATAAGGTCTCTTCAATTTGGAGATTCTCTATTAAAATTTCACTTGCTCTCGATAGTCAGTCACTTTGTTTAAATGGTCAGTGAAGTAATACTTAGTCGTTTGAATAATACTTGATCTCTTTAGCAAGAAACTCTAGTAATAGATCCTTACTCTTGACCCTATGTTGCTTGAATGAGATACACATTGCTTGAATGATATGTGCAAATACCGAAACTAGAATAGACATGTATATTTCAACTCAAGTGAATCAATATTTATACACATAACCTTTCAATAAGTTCACCTAAAAGTGAATTATATTATATACCATGATTTCAATTATGATAAATAATTCAAACATAGCTTAGTTACTCATAAATTACGTAAAGAAGTGAGTTTAAAGTCTAACTCATCCTTACAAAATTGGTTCACTAAGATGAGGTTTGCACCAACTTATATATATATATATATATATATATATATATATATATTATAAAATGACTTAATTTTTAGTCGATGTATGATCTCCAACACACCCCCACACTGAGGAATGTACATCTTGTGCGTGAAACTAGATATTTATGGGGGTTCAATAACGATCTGATAGCGAGTGACACAATAGGCCTAATAAACCTCGTTAGGATAGACTCGAATATCATATTAAGAAGTGAATTTAACCATAACTTATTCTCACAAAACATACTTAGTAAAATAAGGTTTACACTCACTTATATACTATAAATTGATCTCATAATCAGTCGATACAACATCTCCAACAACTTTTTATTTATTTAATAACATGAGAAAACAACCCTTAAAGTATATGAAAGCTTTCAATTTTATGCACAAGGTGGTAAAAAAATCTATCTATTCACTATAGAGTTATACCAACTTTAGAATCTAAATAATTGGTAAATAATTAGATACCAATTTAAAAACTATTATCAATAATAGAAACTAATTTAGATACAAATAATTTTTATAGTCTAAAAAATAATATCTAATTTAGTCAATATAACAACTAATTATTTTTTGTCTCTACAATTGATTTCTATTTAATGACTTTCTAATAGTATTGGGTGTGAAAGAGTGTTAATACCTCAATTTTTTTTACATATATATAATATTTAATTTTAGTATATTTTATATATTTATTTCTTTAAAAAATTTGTATATCTATTTTAATACTTACGTGAAGATTTGCCAATAGATCACAAGTAACTATGAGGGAGCTTTGGGGACAAATGAATATGATGGGTTTTTTTTTCTTCTCTTCTCTCCTACACTTATGTTTTCAGACAGCAATTGTTTTTAGTCCTTTCTATATTTGGTTTTTTTGCAATGTTTTAATATTTTATGTGCTTATATTAGGTATAGTTCATTTTAAAGTTTGATGAATACTATCGTAATTTTATCACAAAAAGTCGCTTTAATAAATTATAATTTTTTATATAAATTACTTTTAAATTTTAGTTTTAAGTAATATGAAAGTTTGATATCAAATCTTATTGAAAATCAAAGCAAACCCCAACTTTCTCTATTATGTATAACTTTTATATATACTAGCGGGAACATAGGCAATAGGCACTGACGTGCCTGTGTATCCGCATTTTTTATTTTTATTTCTTTGGTATTTTTTTATTTTTCAAAAACAATTTCTCTTAATAACATTAAAATGAGAAGTTAAAGAGTAGTGTGCATCTGCATTTTTTATTTCTCTTTCTTTAGTATTTTTTATTCTTCAAAAATAATTTCTCTTACTAACATTAAAATGAGAAGTTAAAGAGTATACAGTTAAGAGAGCGGTAATTAAAAGTTCAATATGCTAAAGAGAATGAATGAATTTTCAAAATTTAAAATTTAAAATTCCTATTTGAATTCAAAACCGTCTATCAGAAAATAATTAAATAAAATTTGAGTTTCATATTTTTTTTATAATTTTTAATATTTTATTAATTATGGGTAAAAATATATATATTTGGTAATAGTTAAAATTTATTTAAAACTACAAACTCAACTGAAAAAATAATTAAATAGAAGTTGAGTTTCATATTTTTTTTAATAATTTTTAATATTTTATCAATTATAGGAATTAAACCAATATTTTTCATTAGGTATATAAACAACCAATAATATATGACAATCATTACAATACATATGACACCATTAAACAATAAACCAAAAATTCATCCTCAATTGTTTGAAAAATATTATATACAAAAGAAGAAAATGCAATGAAA
>Ga0123342_1004705_pt1 | contig 20544 bp, 7 predicted proteins | sample Turbeawhitnodule_FD_89960 | JGI IMG/M metagenome (GOLD analysis project Ga0123342, IMG submission 89960) | Root nodule microbial communities of legume samples collected from Mexico - Turtle bean Mexico white nodule | ecosystem: Host-associated > Plants > Roots > Nodule | place: Mexico: Nepantla...
CTTTGCACACTCATCTTGGAGTCTCCATCCTCTAAGTGGCGTGATCATCCAACCATTCCTCCATCTTCATGAGCTTTCTCTTCTCCTTCCTTCCTTCTCTTTTTATGTTCATGTCTTAGCTTGTTTCCTTTGTTTTTCAGTTCGGTTTTCTAGTGTTCTTGCTATTTGCTTCGGTCTTTTACTTTCTGTCGTTTCATCTTTGGTTCTTCTTCTTTTCTAAGCTTAATTTTTCGGTGCAATTCTGTTCTTATGCATTTTGCCTTTTCATTCAATTTGACCGGTTCAATTTGACAATACATGGAACTTCCATATGAGTTTGGGTTTTGGTACTAGTCTTGGTGAGTTCTTGAACATAGAACCTTGATCCAATTCTATCATAAAGTGCCTATCTCATATCTAACTCAATATGATTCCTAGAAATGTCAAGAATCATTCATATTGTGCTATTGGAATCATATCAACTTGGGTCCTTGGATTTTTTAGGCAAGCCTTTTCGAACAAGTGCATTGTATCTATCCTCCAGTTCTATATTTCTTTCTTCAATGTAGCTCCTATTCTTTCGAAATCTTTCAAATGTTGAATCTTGCTTCAGATTTCCTGCAAAATAATTTTTAGGGAGTAGTCTATCAAAAGAAAATTCCCTTCTCTTTTTTTAAAGGAGCGTGAGATTATGATAAATCTTTTTCAAGAACACCTCTCTCCTTATTTTCATTTTTTTTCCTTTATTTTTTTCTCCTCACTTCTTTTATTTTCTCTCTCTTTCTCATCTCTTTCCCCCTCAGACTCATTTTTTTCTTCTATTTCAGCCACTACATTATTGCAATGCTTTTTTGGGTTGGTGATGGTGTTGGCTGAGAATTTGTCATTTAGCCCATTTGCAATTTGTGCAATTTGTTTGGCCATCTGTCCTATTTTGATCTCTATACTTCTAATCGTGGCCATGCTCTTTTCCTGAACGATCACAATCTTTGCTAGGGCGTCTTCAACTTTACTTATTCTTTCAAGAACGGATGGATCTTCAGTTTCAAGTGAATTGTTCTGATAAAAATAGTGACCATTGGGATGATCACCTCCACAAAAATCACACCTAATTGGTTTGCTTTGGTTTTGAGATGAATGAACAACATATAATTGTTGGGGCAATTTAACCATTTGTGCGGTTAGTTGCTCAATTTGCTGTGTCAGAATTTTATTTTTAGCAAAGAGTGCATCTTCTAACAATCTTCTATTTTGAAGACCTTGTCCACCATGTTGGGCTTGATATCCAGTTGATGTCAATGCATCAATAATCTTTGTCGCTTGTTTTATATCAAGAGTCATCGTTGCGCCGCTAGTTGCAGCATCTTTGTGTCAGATCTAAGACCATTGAGAAATATGCTCAGCTGAGCAATATCTTCAAACCCATGATTTGGGCATTTTCTCAATATCATCTTAAATCTTTCTCATGTCTCACAGAAGACTTCATCTGCCCCTTGTTTGATGAATTGAAATTTCGTGCACCTTACGTCATTCATTCCTAAGCCTTATGTTATTTTCTTTTTAATTCAATTAATGAAACTTATGAATTAATTTCCTTACCTGCATCTTACGTAGGATTAAGGATTAGGAAAGAAAAGAAAATTGGATCCATGTATGAATTGCTTAGATTAAAGTTTAATTAATGGATAATTCTTTCCTGCAACTTACGTTATATGTTATATTATAATGTAATTTAATTTACATTTAATTAAAGTTTAATTAATTGTTTGAAAGTGAGGAATGAAAAAATAATTTTTCCGCTTTATGTTTTAAATTTTAAATTGATATGATTTTGGAATTATTTGTATGATACTTGTCTGAACATAGAGATTTCAAACCTGGCTTTGATGTAGCAAGAGATTGGAAAAAATATTTGCATAAATTTTTCTTCTACCTCTTCCCAGCTAGTGAGACTCTGATTTGGAAGTAATTTGAGCCACTCTTTAGCTTTACCTGCCAATGAAAAAGGAAACAAGTGCATACAATCCTTATCAACATCATCTGATTTAAAGCTCATTGCTCCCACCAATTCATAAATTGTATCCAAATGTGAATATGGATCCTCATGTTCCATTGCTGTGAATTGATGAGCACTGATGAAAGTGAGAAAATCGGGATATATTTCCAAGGCCTTGGCAGTAGCAGGTATTGCAATACTAGAAAAATGCTTTGACCCTTGGTACATGACATAATCTCCAAGTATTCTCTTAGGGAGTGATGCTCGTTCTTCTACCATGTTATCTTCCTAAAAACTAATAGTGGGGAAAAATCAAAGTATTTTTTTTCTTAAAAAAATAGAAAAGTAAATTAAAAACAAATAAAAATATCAATTCAAAATAAATCTAAATAGAAATAGAAATAAATAAATTCAAAAATCTGAAAATAAATTAAAACAATAAAAGCAAATCTACAAATTAAGAGAAAAAAAAACAAATTTGTAATAAAATAAAATAAACAAAATAAAACAATTATGTAAATAAAGTAACATAAAAAAGTAACAAATATAAACACCATAAAGAAATATAAACAAAAAGTAAGAACTATTAACAAAAAATAAAAATGGTTAGAATATTTACAATATTTTAGGAATTCATACTCAAAAATCAAATTGTTCGCCGACAACGGCGCCAAAAACTTGATAACTCTACGACAAGTGCATTGCGTTTGTCAGAAGTAATAATTCTCCCTATGGACGAATCTCGATCCCACAAGGAATAGTGAATTATCGAATACAATAATCGATAAATATAAAATAGAACTTTAAAAAGTGAATTGGTTGTGTTGGCACTGATCAATAAGAAAACAAACAAAGAATTGGTTGCTTCAATTGGAAAAATAGGAATTAGGTTTCATTTCTCTCACTCTCATGTATTTTGATTAGCATGTTAATATTAAGTTCTTTGATTGAAATTGATGCCCATAGAAAATCCATTTATATCGATCTCTCGCATATAAATCCTTAAGAATGTTTCTTAAATATCGATCTCTCGCATACTTATAAAAAACAACTTAGAATCACACTCAGACGTTAATGACAATTAACATTTCGAGTCTATCTCTAACACAATATGTTAAGTATTGTCGTTTAGGTCTGAATCCTAAAAATACCTCTCGGTCAGATTTAAGATTCTCAATTTGTCACGAAAATTTAGAAGTAAAACAGCAATACATATAATCAATCAAGAACTGAATATTAATATATAAGATATCACCTCAATACATAAGAGTTTGAGCAGATTACTCCCAATCCCAAAGGGTAGAATTAGCCATGCATATTTCTAGCACCTTCCATTCTCCCAATTAGGTTACAACTCACCATGGTGTTTTCCTCTCAATCTGGCACACTAGGGTTGAGCCTATGGCCCCCTATTTAACCTAATTTTCTAGGGTTAGGTTACTTCCTGTGTCGCACTGATGGGCTAAGTGATAAAACATAAAAAAGCCCAATATGTCTGATGCATTCTCGCTCAAGCGAGGAATTCTCGCTTGTGCGAGAAAGGCGTCGATTTCCGAAAACTATTATGGAGCATTCTCGCTTGAACGAGAATATCTCGCTTGAGCATGAATCTCCTGTTGCAAAATTGGCTTTTTCGGCACTTTTCTCCATTTTGGGACCTTCCAACTTTCTCTTTTTAGCTCAAATTATTCCTCTTTAATCCAAATCTCCAATCTTCCCTAGAAATTTGCAACTAACGCCAAATTTGGGAATAAAATGCCCTTATTCAAATAAAGATCATAAAAAATATAAAAAGGTATAAATTCATAAATTAGGGATTATTTTATATGTAAATTAGCAATAAATCATCATAAGTGCCTATATTGTAATATGAAATATTACTGAAATTAGACACTTATCAATTTGCAAATAAATCAAAAAACAACCTTTAGGTCTTCAGCCTCTTTATTATGTGGTTGTGTGTGGTTGGGGCTCTGCCATCAGTAATTCTGTCTTTGACATTTAATTAATTTTATTTATTGTATTTACGTATCTTCTATTAATACCGACACATGTATCCAGATAAGGTTTTCACTGATGAATCTTTTGTTCTTCCAACTTTTTGATCTCTCAACCTTTCGGCATGGTCAGTTCACCTATGTAAGTTAAATTCCATCAACCTGATGAGCAACAAAAATAATTTCAAATGAACATAATTTCTGGACACTACTACTAACAATTGGTAGCATTTTCGTTGCTTTTCATTCCAGACGTATATCATTGATGTAATAAATTAAGAATAACATTTTTCCAATAATGTTGAATGAGATTAAGATGTGAATCGAATTATTTCAACACTAAACACATTCAATCATATGCCAAGCAAGACTGAAGGTGTTAAAAAACATTAACAACAAGAAATAGTTAGTCGCGTTAATAAAAAATTCTCTAATATTCACACACCGGATGACATTACTATCTGAATAAAAAAATTCAACTTCAACACTAAAAAATATATAGTCTTTTGTATGAATTAACTGATTTCAACCCACCCAAAAATATAATCACACATACGGGTTTACAGATCTTGATCTTGATGTGAGGAAAATAAGTTAGAAGTCTTACCTCAAGTAAAACTAATTCTTAACATACAAATATATAAAATTTATCTAATTCATAATATACAAATATATAAAATATATAAATAAAGGTAAACTTATCTTATGAATCAAGTTTATAAGGTTAATTATACTTAAAATTCAACTTATTAAAGTTATTATTCTTAAAATATGGAGGAGGGTAATGATGAGTACTTAAGGAAGGTAAATAAAATAGTTAGGGATAGCCCTTGGGGGGTGTGGAATTGGTCTAGAATCCAATGATGAGATGGAATGGAATGGATAAATGAAAGAAAAGATAAAAGAAGAAGGTTACGTCTTCTCAGTCCTTTAGGTCTCCTGTTTCTAACAATCATGGCACGCCCAATATCTTAATCTTTGTAATTGTCACCCATTAGCCACCAACTTCATTATCAATGAATCATTAAAGCCTTAATCAAGTGTAATGAGTTGAGTTTAACTAAAGCAGTTTGATTTTGGGACACATTTATTTTCTTAATGCAGAGGTGTTTTCAGGCTTGAATTTAAAGAAAGGATTGAGACACGAGAGAATGATTTTAATAGTAATATAGTGATGAGAGTTGAAAGAACATGATTTGCTTCCTCGGGCCCCAAATAACAAATTAATTTAGAATTCAAAAGTTTCCTTTTGGGAATGATAGAATAGTACCATTTCTATCTGCCACCCATTGCTTCATTGGGCATTCAATTTTATTAAATGTCAAAGACATATTTTAGCTTTAGATTAGACTTTCAAGACCCATAGCTCTTTTACCTGGTTCTCTTATATTATTCTGCCCAATTATTTACCTGTTACCTCTCTTTAATTAATTACGTTCCTATTCACGTGATACTCAATCATTCACCTTTTCATTTTATTTTTCATCCCTCCACGCTTCCTTCTATTATTTATTTTGAATCAAAAAGTTAAATAGCAGGTCCAGCTGAACTTATTGAATTATTTATAAATATAAATATAATATATATATATGAGTTGATAGTCTTGTAAATGTAAATTTTATTTTATAAATCTATTTTAAATTAAATTAAGTTTAAAATCTACTTTTAAATAAAAAAAAACTAATTTAAAAGAATGATTTAATATTGTTTCAAAATCATTTTATTGAAATAATTTTTTTTCCAATTATAATATAATGCAAGATTATTATTATTATATCAATATTTTATTATTATTCTTTTTTTTTCTGTAAGATCGGTTCTAACAAGTTTAAATGTTTTTATGTTAATTAGAAGTTGAGGTGAAGGATTTGATAGATACTAATCAAAGTAAATGGGTAACGGTTTAGTTGGTTGTGAAAACTAAGAGCACAGTACAATATTTTCAATATCTATTTTTTTATCTTTATTTGTGGGGATTTTAAATTTTATAGAAACATTTTTATTAAAGGAGTAACATTTTTTTTTATCAAATGAAGAATAAATAAAATTAAGGGAGCATTTCAAAAATGTTCAAACTCTTATATAAATACAGAGATATATTTATTCTCGAATAGATTAAACATTATAGCTCTGCACAACTAACAATAGTAACATTTCCTACTTGCCTTATCACTTGAAATATCAAATTCTAGAAGGGTTTAGGATTTTTCTCTTGTGATAAATATCAACATATTCTTATTTTGAAATGTCTAAAAAAAGTTACTTTTAATAGGTTAAAAAAATTGTCAAAAATTTCCTACTAGGTTTTTAAATATTAAAGAGCACAAGTATACTTTTAAAAGATACTAACCTAATTGAAAATGCAACTCATTAACAAGACAAGTTTATTCATAAGAATATAAACAAGGAAGTATTTCACCTAAAAACTCAATATATGCTATGAATGTATTTAGAGTTTCTTAAAGACTTTCTACTAGAATATTTATTATTATTTTTTGAATTCTTATTAACTATATATGAGAGAGTATTTTATAATTAGTAAATCTTTATTTGATACTTAGATATTTTCTATCAAATCTTACTCGTAAAGATTTCATAACCCAACAACAATTAACATTATCAAAAATTTATCGAACGACACTACAGATTCTAATAAAAAATCATTTATATACATAAATGATTTTTTCTTTAAATATTGAGACACTAATCATCCAATTCCATGTTAAAGTAAAAATAAGAATAATTTATATATATGTTACTTAAAATTTATTAAAAAATTAAGATACTCACTAGTGTAAATTATACTTTTAACGATAAGATATTACATAATTTATTTTGGAACCAGTGTAAAATAAGGAACGAAGGCAAAATTTAAATAATCGAAATAAGTATGTATCATGTTCGTGTGAAAATGCAAGTTTATACTCTTAGTTCTTCATTGAAACTATTAAATTTTTTGTTTATTAGTTTCTCAAAAATTAACTTTATTCAATTTTATATATTAGTGTAATAGGTAAAAAAGAATTTTTAAATATGGTTATTATGACATGAATTGGATGTGAACCATATTCTAAGTTAGTACCGTTAATTATTGAGAATAAGAACTAAAACACAATATTTTGAAAAAACTAATTAGAAATTTTATATATATATGTCACTTTGAAGATTAATATTTATTAATTTGTTTTAGCCTTTTGCATATAGCGTGTTATTGGGCATATAGAATTGTAAAAAATCATTATGAACGAGCAAAATATTTTATACGCATTAGAAATTAGAAATTGTTATGATTTATAATTGTGTGGTAATAAACATTATTATTTATGTAAAACTTTATTAATTTTGATTAAGTTACGTTAGACTTTATTTTTCTAAGACTTGATTTGGACAATGTTTACTACTCCTGAGTCTAGATAAATACGTAATTTTTTTTTAATCTAGTATCTCTTATTTGCAATTACATGTTAGGATAGCAAAAAAAACATAGTGAAATTATTTAAAAACAAAATTAACATATTACACCAATTAATTCCTTAACCAAATGTTATATCATTTTTTTTACATGGTTAATGCAAAAAATAATCTAAAATGACATATTAAATTAATTATGGACACAATCAATATAATATGTGTGTTTCTAATGATATAACCAATGTAATATGTCATTTCCTAAATCTAAAGAAATCTTCACTTAGGATATTATATCGGTTCCTAGCCATAACCGATGTAATAAGTATCATAATTATTATTTTTTTCTATTTTTAAATGTACTTTTATGACATTTAATATTTAAATTTGATATAATTTTTTCATATTTTATATCGATTGAGTAATCATTATAAAATATATTCTACTTTCTACATCAATAACATTCACGTCGACTATTAAACCGATGTAAAAGTTTATCTACAATGGATATAAAATATAAATATATTTTTTGTAGTGATGATTTTTTTTAAAAAAAAATATAATGATAAATGAAAGATTAATCAATTTATGTACTTTTTGTGGATGGAACTTCACGTAATGGATCGAATCTCATTGGTAATGCTTTCCTATTTAAAATTTGGATTCTTAATCCGTTTAAAAAAAATCGGTTTAATTTTTTATAAGTATTTTTGGATTTTTTTATAAATTAAAATTAATTTATTTCAATAGTAAAAGTCTTTTTAATATTAAGTTTATTGATTTTTTTTCATTTATATATGGTCTGGATGCATATATTTTATAGGAGATGAACACCGATAATATTTTTATTAATAAATTAATAGGAAACTACACAATCAATTTTAACTCATTCCATTTTATACGGTTGTTTATATGTGACTTCTTTTTTCAACCTTTTTCATTTGCATTCATCGGTAACTAGTGATATATGAGTGGTAAGAGTTTGGTCACTTTTTTCGTCATCAACTCATCTCTTGTCATAAGTTTTAGTGATGGTAACCCAAATTTTGACTTGGATGATTAAAATCATAGGTGTATGTTGGCAAGAACCTTGTCTTATGATGTTTTCAGAAATAACATAAAACAGACAATCCCGATGTTGAGTATCGTAGCACTACTGCAGATGTTCTTTCTAAGATCACTTGGATCTCTCTTCGTTTCACTTCAACATTATATTTGGATAATCTTGGAGTTGTTCTGTTGGTTGTTCAACTGGTATGTTGAAAGGTCGTAAGTTAATTAAGAGGTCGAAAGATTGAAAATTAATCAATTGTGTTGGATTGACATACTAAGAAAAGTCAATACCTAACATAAAAGACATAAATTCAGCGAGTCTTGAACCATGAGTTAACCTATTTTTAAGCGATATTGATATCTTTATATATTGTTCAGTTCACTACTCTCATCTCAATATGAAACTCTAGACTTCCAACACAAAATGTTGTAGATTCAATGAGTCTTGAACTATAACTCAATCCATATATAAGATATATTTTGACACCTCTTTTAATGAAAAACTTTAAAACATTAAATATGTGGTCTCTTATATATTGTTGACCTCAGTCCTCTTAATTTCATATGAAACTCCAAACTCTACATTCCAGAGAAAATGTGAAATATTCTCAGTAATTGTTTTTAAGATTTGGTGTGATGCATGGGAGACCTAAAATGGAAGATAATTGTTTTAATCATACGATAAAATTTGTGAAAGTTGGTGCAATCTTAATTTAAACCTCATATGCACGTAAATATGCAGAGAGAGAGAGTAAAAGAGGAAACAAGAAAAGTGGAAGTAGATGAAAGAAAAAAAAAAAGAGTAGCATGGAAGCACAGTAGAATTGAATGCATTTAATTTGGTCCTTTTTTGAATTGGTTAAAATGAAGAGGGTTGGAGTACCCCACTCGTTACCGAGAAATGGTCCGTGTGCGATTTCCATGTAGACGACACGGGATGCATTTCCTGGCTCATGTCTGCCCAAATTTTGCATCACAGGTGTTGACCTCTCACCACCAAACTCTTTTTCTAATGCCCCAAATCAATTTTCCATCCATTAACATATTATTATGCCACATTGCGAGTCAATCATATAATCATTATGCCAAGAATTTTTAGGTGGAATACGAGGCATGGGACAGATAACACTGCAACACTAGTAAACCATACCATAAATACTCCCAATGCCTACCTCACCCTGCACCTCACCCCACACTAATTAACCTCCATTTCCAATACTTTTTTACAACAACCTAAACCTTTCCTTTCATCCCTCCTTTTTCCTATTATATTTTTTATCATCAATAAAATATTTTTTTATCATCAATAAATATTCTTAATTTTTTTATTTCTATTTATAAGAAATGTATTTTTTTTTTGTAAATTAAAAAAAATCTGAGAGTGTAAATAATTAATGTGATTTTAACTTCTTCTTTTGCATTCCCTCCAAAATTTGGTTGGAAAAAAGAGGTTAATTAAAGGATGGGGGTGGATTAAGCTAGGGTAAGAGTTATGAGAGCCGTTGGATGGGAAGGGGGTGAAAGGTTTGAGCGGTGATTGGAGACGAATGTGGTGAAAGGAGGGACGTAGATGCATGTTGATGGTTGAGTGATGCACAGTGCTGGTATTCCGCAATGGGGAAGATTGCTTCAGAGACGTTAAAAATCAGAGAAAAAAAAATCTTAATTTATGGGGACGGTCAGAGAAAGTATCAGCGGGTTTTCCGGTGCAAGGACGAATAAGCAAAAGCTGGTGATATGACACGTGGAAGAGTATGGACCGTTGGATGGTCAAAGCACAGTCGTGGTTCGCTCATCCCGGCCGAGATTTATTGAAACTGAAAGAGAACTGTAGAGAAATGCTAAGTGATAGATTTTCATGTTCCTCCACGCACACATGACACACCACCACCCTCTCTCTCTCTCTCGCAGAAACCACACACCCTCATCACATAACAGTACAACACTCCCAGTTAGACATGGCAAGGCACCATGGAAACAAAGCTAGCTTGAATTCCTCTTGTGCAGCAGCGTAGTAGGACACAGCACTCTAAGGTCTAAACTAGAAAGCAAAGAGGTAGAGAGAGAGAGAGAGATAGTGTGGGATTGGTGAGACGTAATTCATAAATGAGACTTACACAGTAGAGTAGATGGGTGCAGTTACCGTGGCGGCGTAGCAGAAGCTCTAATTCCGTGCCATAATTGCTTCCAAGGGAATTCAGTTTCACCAACTCCACATCCTCTCTTCTTTACTCATTTTATAATTCCTGTGTTTTTTTTTTAAATTTAAGTTTTTTTTTTCTTTTTTTGGTGAGGAACAGTTTCCCCCAAAAGCTGCAAAAACTCAACCAGCCCAGAGAAGATCATATTTGAGACGCCCCACCACACAACACATCACACCCACATAGTGAGCGTGAATAAGACAAAAAAAAGAAGAAGAGAGAAAACGATTGGGTAAAAGATTACTAGTAGTAAGCAGTAAGCAAACCTAGCAGTGTTTTTTTTGTGTGTGTGCGGCTAGCCTTAATTAACCCAAAATTTACAGCTGTAGCCCCGATCTTTGGTAAAACATTTTAAGATTGGGCGAAGGTTCTGCTATGGATATTGTGTCTGAATTGGGGAAAATCGTTTCAGCTTTGGGGTGCAACAAATGGCCGGGTTCTTCCCTCTAGGTGGAACTAGAAGGGGAGGCCCACAGAACAAGGAAGAGGGAGAGGTGGGAAAAGGAGATAGCAATAACAACAACAACGGGAATAACCTGTTGTTGTTCAGGAACGAGGAGATCTACAACAAGGGGTTCGAAATATGGCCAGAATCGTATCAGCCTCAAGCTGCACCCCAGAACTTGAGCAACTACTTTGCATTTGGAGTGGGTCCTAGTCGCAGGAACTTCTCGGAGGAGGTTTCACTGTGTGTGTCTGATGAGTCTACGAGATTTGGATTAACTGTCATGAGGTCCGGAGGTGCAGGAAGCAGCGGCATTAACTGTCAGGACTGTGGTAACCAAGCCAAGAAAGATTGTACACATCTCAGATGCAGGACCTGCTGTAAGACCCGAGGGTTTCCGTGTCAAACCCACGTTAAGAGCACTTGGGTTCCCGCAGCCAAACGCCGCGAACGACAACAACAACTCTCTGCGTTGCAGAACCCACAACAATTCCGCGGAGAGAATATTCCCAAACGACATCACAGAGACACTCAACTCGTCTCCGCTCCACAACCCATCGCAGGTTAACTTTCGTATTACATTACAATAGAGTGGTTTAATTAATTTTGTCTCTCTTGTATCCGTGTGCAACTTTCTTGAGATATAAATTTCAACCATGTAACTTGTGTTTTGGAAAAACTAGTCTTCTACCACCACTACATACAGATGATGATGCAGTGAGATCTCGATGTAACTTGATTGGTCTTTTATTCTATGACTACATACACCTAACCAGTCCATAGTATTTGATTGAAAATGCAACGCCGCTCCTTGGTCACCCATCACATTTTACTCTTGTTTTTTTCTGCCCTTCTCTTTCTTCTTTTTTCCATATTCCATCACTGTTTCTAAGTAAAACTGACGAAATTATTTGAGCTCCATCCATGTGAGACGTTGGCAAGACTTTTTTTTTTGTTCTCCTTTTTTCCCCCTGTGATGATAGCGGAAAAGTAGAGGGCACACACACACACAGACAAGTAACTAGTCTCGTCTAGTTTTATTTTTTGGATGGTTAATTCTTTGATTTAATTAATTTTGTTGATCTCTTTGTACTTAGGGTTACAGCTGGGCCAGTTCCCACCTGAAGTGAGCACTTCGGCGGTGTTTCGGTGTGTGAGAGTCAGCGCAGTGGACGCTTCAGATGAACAGTGCGCGTATCAGACCTCTGTCAGCATCGGAGGGCATGTTTTCAAGGGAATTCTCTACGATCAAGGCCCTGAAAGTTCTTACACCAGTGCAGCTACTGAGGGTTCCTCCGGTGGTGATCCCCGACAGCTGGGCTTAATAACCGGCGCAGCCACAGCCACAACAACCAGTGGAAACCACCCATTTGACCCTTCACTCTACCCCGCTCCGCTGAATGCTTTCATGTCTGGTACACAATTCTTCCACCCCCCAAGGTCCTAAAGACGTGCGTCTCTTTCTCTATCTCCGCGGACAGTAATTGAAGAAACCGAGTCTTTCTCTCTTATTTTGTCATTAATTGAGTCTCTTGGAATTATTGATTATGGTTGCTTCTCCCTACATCCATTGCTCCCGATGCAAGCTGAAGTGGGTAGCTAGCAGCTAGAAGGAAAAGTAGTTTATAATTTAAAAAAAAAATGATTATGGCAATGATTCCAGTGCATGAAATTAAAGGGGCCGGGGATAGTTGTTGTGTTATCCGAATGTCAATTCAGATTTTCATTGTTATTTTGATTTTATTGGTAAACTCATGGTCACTTTTCAATTCTAGAGCACATACATTTTCATTTTGCCGTGAGTGTGGGGCTGTCGTGTGTTTTGCTTGACACGGACAGCATTTGGATGTGTGTGCATTATTATGTTTAAGTATAGTTTTGCTGGATGATTTCATTTCTTTATAGTATTTTTCTTTTTCTGGGTTAATGTTGAGTGAGCTTTCTGGTTGGTGCTGAACTCGAAGCCACTTTTTCCCGTTTATCCGTTTGCTTGCCAGATCGAAATAGAATGAAGTAGGTTTCGTGTGTGGTGTAGCATAGAATTTTAGAGCTTTTTTTTTTCCTCTGTCTTTATTTCTTTTACATTTATTTAGACGATTTGTTGGGAGAAACGGGCCACGCATGGTCCGTCTTTTCTTGTCTCCCATGCATTGCGAGCTAATTGGCAACTGGGCATTCTTGCAGTATAGTGATCGAAATGTGCATATATAATTTATATTATTACGTATAGATGGAGAATTACAAGTAGCATTTAGCAACTGCATCTCTGAAAAACAATTATCCAGTGGAATAGACATCCAATATTCAGGGATGTGACTTCCATATGCTTGAGTTGGCAAACGTCTTCTTTTGCTCATAATGTTTAATGCTTCTAAAAGTATGTGCATGTGATGTATGTTAATACATATAAGTGTGTACAGCGCCCAATGAAATAGGTCAAGGTACATACCTTATGATAGGGCTAACAATACTTTAATAGACTGCTTGTTTTAGTGCACAAGGGAGAATCAGAAACTCTAGAGAAAATTTCCCTAGTTTTGTAATAACTGGCCCATAACATGTGCTACAGAACCTTCACTTGATTGAGACATACCACTCTCTTTCTCTTTCATCTCAGATTAATAACATCTTTTTTCTTTCTCATATTCTCACTCCAGTTTCTAATTCGTTCATCTTTTTACCAGAGTTGATCATGCTTCTGAACAAAGTGTTTGAAATAAAGTTGCATGGTTGTACCCTTTTAATCCTCGATCCCGTCTTCTATATTGGCAAAATCAACTTTAAAACGTTATTTCTGCTTAGATTTTGTGGATAGTCTCCATGATTATATTAAGATCACTTGAGTTGACTAAATTTTCATGCTTTTTGGAGGAGCATCCAGACAGGAAAAAGAAAAAAAGAGTTAAATCTATAATTGTAGCTCAAAGTCTAGTCACTTCTGTTGGCCACATGCATCGATAGAAAAGAAAGAGAGAAGCAAACAAAAACAAAAGTTGCCCATAAAACCGTTAAATATTCCGATTTTTCTAAAAGAATTGCTATACAAGACGCTAATTTTTGCTGAGTTAGCTCATACGCTGAAGCATCACGCAATAACATAACTCAAAGCCTGAAAAATTAGTCTCATAACAATGGACACAACACACATGCACAAATAAAGTAAGATGTGCAATGATATTGCATTGATTACAAGACCCTCGTTATTAAAATACTATATATGTCCAAAATATGATTGATCAACTCAACACAGGGGGCATAACTCCAAAAGGCTTAGTTTTTATTATGTTTATTCAACAAGGGTGGGTCTGTCAAATTTGTTCGTCACTCTGTTGAGTTTGTAAGTCTTTAATAGAGCATTTCTTAAGCTTTTTTCAAGCATTGATAATGCTAAACTCCATATTTAAAGCTCGTGCGAGGGCAAGAGAAATTGTTTGTATTGAAAAATTGGAGCCTAGTTGAAATGACGACAATTTATGTAACTAAGTCCCTAATTAAAGTAGTATAGATTTTTATGATTTGTTTTTCAGACGATCAAATCCTGTGTCCTGATCGAATAAATAGTTCCATCTACCATGCCAGCAACGACTTTCTTTCCCCAAATTACGCATGCACGAAATTCGGAACTTCATTTGGGGGCATTGGCAGTGCATGTCTGGATTAGTAGTTTTCTCTCCAACATACATTAATTAATCCACACTCAACTATTGCAAGGACATATTTATTTGTTAAATACAGATTCATTTGGTTGGTATCAGTAAAATTCACTTTCAATCTCTTAAATAATGTTTCAGATTCAAACTTTGTTGATGGAAACAAGTAAACAATAAATAAAAGTTCATCAAAAATTCATTAATTACATTTCTCAACCAAGACTAATGACAGTGGATTCATTAATTACATTATAAATCATGCAGTCACAACAAATCAATAAGATTAAATCTAGTGGAAGAAACTAAAATGTATATATTCTTAATAAAAAAAATCACTTTTTAATAGCATGCATCTATTGAGATGGAGAAAATTTGTGCCACTTGGAAGAGTTATGTATAAATATTTGATAGGAGTAGCTTGCATGTCTTACAATTGTCAACATGAAATTGATTTCCCTGATGCCATATTAATTTAATTTACACCAGAATTCTCATATCAGACAGTTCTTAAGAAACACTGCTATGAACTTCATTATTTACAGATCCAGAGATTCTACACAGTGCTACTTTTTTTATGACATTATTTAATCACTCGTGTAGATATAGTTCTACACAGTGCTACTTTTTTTAAACATTAATTAACTATACTATTTTTCATAATAATTTCTTTATAAAACAGTAGTATCAGTCTAAGTAATTACTACAATGCAAGTCTCTCGCATACACAATGGTGCTGCCATGTATGCATCATTGCATTGCATCGAATTGGATAAATGCATTTTTATTAACATTAATTTTATATTACTGTTTCAAATAAGATTTTAGTTCTATTTATGTTTTTGTAAGTATTATTAAGTTGGATTTCAGGAGTTTTTTTTCTTAAAAGTAAACTAGTAAACCATGTATAGTTTTATTCGATTTTTGATGAACTGGGTGGATTCATAAATTATAACATAAAATGAATCCGACTAATTTGGCAATATGTGACAAATCAAACAGGACTTCAAAAATATAATTTTGAAAACGTGACTTTATTTAATGATAATTCCTATTAAAAAATATCATTTTAGATATCCGACATTTTTTTACTGTTTATTTATTAACATTGAATGTAAAGCACAAGTAAGAAAAACTGACGTGAAAAAAAAATAGTATGTTAAACTACTGAATTATTTCGCAAGAAAAATCCAAAAACGTTATACGATTTAAAATTTATTTTTATATGGTTATAATTATATATATATATATATATATATATATTTAAGCTTTTTTTATATAGAACTTTCATTTTTTCTACTGTTTTGATAAATATGTAATTTGATTGGATTAGTTTAAAGAAGGAATGTGTCAAACATATATATAATTTAAAAAAGTGTAAGGAAAAAATAGAATATATGATTAAAATGAAAAAAATTTGTGATAACAGAGTTTTATAACTCTACTTAGAAACTAGATAATGAAGGTTCAAAACTTTCTAAACCGTCGTTATATATTTATATTTGGGATTACCACGAGGATTTGGCTGCATTTAAAAATTGTGAGGATTTGGCTGGGGTTTGAAATCTGTGGATAAATTTATAATTTTCGGGACTTGCATAAACCAATAATAATATATTAAAGAAAGTGTTTTAAGAAAATTTTAAATTGCAGATAATGTATTTGACAAGACTTATAACTGTGAATAAGATTAAAAAAATAACTTTTAAAACAGTTCTTTAGAATAAGATATCATCGTTTTGGAAACCCTAAAAATGGGATCAACCCTCCGAAATATATTGCCCTCCATACAACATGAAAATATAAAATAGAAACCATAAACCCAACAAATTTTATAAATACTTTCACATTCACAACTGCATATTTTAAGTTTGGACTGAAGTAGAAATAGAAAGGAAACGAAATGAAAGGAAAGTATGTGAGAAATAATGTGGATTAAAAAAATGATTGGAAAAAAATAAAAAATAAAATTATTAGATTTAATTGGTGTGAAAGAATAAAAAAAATAAATTAATTAGACAATACAATGAATTACTAAAATATTTTAATCAAAATGTAATAAAGATAATATAAATTAAAATTAAAAGATAATTAATGATAAAGTGTTTAATTTATAAAATTGAAAACAATATTAAAAATATTTAAAAATTAAAAATTATTTTATCTCAATTAAAAAAAGTTATTAATTAAGAAAAATATAAAATCATATATATATATATATATATAATAAATACAACATAAAAATTAAAGAAAAATATTCATGCAATAATCATGTTAGAATGACAGGATTTTAATTTTTTTTTATTAAAGCTGAAATCATGCATAAATAACCTGACTTCAATTTTAATTACTCTTTTATTTCTTTATTTACATTTCTCTACAAATAAGCAAATAGAAATATAAATATAAATTGATCACTTATTTCCATGTTTGTAACTGTACATGCATAGTAGTACACAGAGAGTAAATAAATTATATTGGTAATCAATAAATATTAATGTCATTATTGAATCAAATTTTGTCTTTTTAATCACGTGATTGTGATTTCGCTTTTTGGTTGACCAACACTGCAATAAATCAAATCTTGAGACTTGTACAACCACGGTTAATTAAATGTGATTTTTTTTTAATTCTTAAGACACATCTATTATGAAAAAAGACACTTTAACTTAAAAGATGTATTAGATTAATACATTAATATATAAGTCGAACTTTTTCCCTACACCTTCTATCTTGACCTTCAACCTTCATATTTCTTTCTAATTTTAACAATATTCCTATTTTGGATATAGTGGAAAGTGTGATCTTTCTTTTTTTTCGTTTTCGTGATGATGGTCAATGATGATTTTACTTTTATTTTATTTTTTTCCATTTTTTTATGCATCAATTGTGTAATTTGTAACGCTTTCTTAAAATTGTACGATTTGAACAACAAAAAAAAAATTGTAAAAATAGGATACAAAATTAAAAAATAATAATTTATTTTTTAGGAAGACGTTCTTGTCAATTGTCAACTCTCTTACATGCTCAAATTATGGAAATATTCTTTCAAACACTACAATTAGAGAAAAATAAAAGTACTCGAATAGAAGTACTCTTGGAGATATGGAATGTGGAGGTGTTCAAAAATTATTTAAAGATATAAAATTATACTTTATTTAAAGTTATTTAAAAACATTTACAAAATTAAAACAAACTTTTTATAATTAATAAAAAGTAAGACTTAAAAAGAGAAAAACATGGATGAATGGAATATTTGTCGAATAAGCCACAGATATAATATATATATTACTCTATTTCTACACTATCCAACAAAATATACATAATTATAAAAGATATAAAAAAAAAGTTATTTCAAGCTTAAAAAGGAAATGAATTACACTGAATATCTACTTTCTATTTGATTTTACATTAATAGCTAATAGAACATACACATTAAGGATTTCTTTTTATATGAAAAAAAAATCTTTTTGCATTGAAATGTATCTTATCCACTACAAGAAAATCATGAAATAGAAACAAATTTTTAGAGACAAAAAATAATTAGTTGCTATAGTGACTAAATTAGATAACGTTTTAGAAACTAAAAAAAAATTGGTTTCTAAATTAGTTACTATTATTGTTAAATGGTTTCTAAATTGATGTCTAATTAACAATCAAAGTTTTTGCTACCAATTATTTAGATTCTAAAGGCCCAATGTCAGTTCGCACCCCCTGTTAAATACGCTATCTCACCCCCAATGCTCAAGACACGATGGACAGTAATGTTATAATGAGTAATTACACAAGCACAAGGCCCAAAAAAACAACCCAATTGGATGAAAGATTTTATATTGGTTTAAGCCCATGTTTTTACTATTCTTCCATTTTATTTAGTATGTTTTTCCAGTTTCATCCTTTGCTTTATTTTTAAGTATTGTAAGGCCCATGACCCTTAAACCCTTATTTAGGGACTTACTATTATGAATGAAGGCAGAAGTTTTTTGTGATAACCCTAGTTTTAGTATAGCAGTAGCAAAGGTCTATCAGCTTCTGTAACAGGTTAATAGAAGTGCGTAACACCTATCCATTTGTTGTGGATCCTAATGGCATGATACTCAGAGCGAACTCCCATTTCTTAATTCTTTGAAGATAATGATTTCAATTCTGTTGGGGGTATCCCAAATGAATCTTGGAATCTTAATGAGTTACTATAATGAAAAAATTCTTCGAGTTACAATAATGCAAAATTATTCGAAAACAACGTAAATACCAGGTAACATGTTATAGCCCAAGAGAAGGCAACTGAAGATCATGATGAAACATGAGCAACCCAATAACAAAGAGTAGGTCCAAAAGATAAAGCACCAAGCTTAAGTATTTTGATGATTATGATTGTACTGTGAAAGGCAAAAGAAAGTAATGGTTGAAAATCTGAATTGGAACAAAGGGGAGAGTAGTATTTTCCCAAGTTGTTAGGATTCCATAGATCTGTTTTTCTGTTGAGGCATATCCTTTTTTTCTCTGTTTTGCCATTCTCTTTTGCTGAGTGGTAGTTGTTGTTTTGTTTTGGTTATATGTATGGAAACTTTGACAGTAACGATACCAGAGAATTATCCAGTATTTCATTATCCTTTAGAGGAAGCCTAACTTGTAAAATAGGCATTGCATTTTGGTGCTTCATTGAGAGGAAAACACTAAGAGACGCCACGCTTGCGTCAAAGAGTGATGAAAAAATATATTCTATTATGCAATTATTAGAGAGTAAGAAAACCTTCTAAGAAGCAATGAATATTCGCATGACCAATTTGGAAACTCATATGGCACTTTAGATTGGAGCCTGAGAAACCGTAACGAAGGATTCCACTCTTCATTCTTTCACTCGAACGTCCTTGAAACTGGATATGCCCCGTTTTGATGGGTCTTAACCATTAACATGGATTTTCAAAACCAAGCAGTTATTTGACTTAAAGGCTTCAAATGGTTTCTTTTTCCATGGAAGGAGCAGCTCTCGCTTGGTTCTAGTGGATGTATGACAACAACCTAATATCAACTTGGCAAAATTTCCTAAATACCTTATAGGTTCGTTTCGCACCAAAAGGAGAGATTCCTTATGAAGACCCAAAAGGAGCCCTCTTCAAACTATGCCAAACCTCAACCGTGTGGGAATATCAGAATCAGTTTGAATCGCTAGCAAATCGTATCGTGGGACTACCTTCTCCCTTCTTTCTTAGTTGCTTCGTTTCAAGTCTTAAGCCGAAAATTCGAAGAGAGGTGCAGGCTTTTTAACCGATATCACTATCGCAAGCCGTGAGCTTAGCAAAACTACAAGAAGAGAAATTTGTAGAAGCTTCCACGCCCAACCGTTCCGTTCGCCCTTCTCTTTCCATTGTGAAAACCCCGATGTTTGTGAATACCCTTTCTCCCAACACACAAATAGCGAGCCCTTCTTCTTAAAAAACCAAATCAGACCCTAATCTGCTTGCCATAAAATGATTGTTCCCAACGGAGCTCCAAAGTCATCATGAAAAGAACCTATGTTATTACTGTGATGAACGCTATCGACCAGGTCTGATGGCATTCTCATGGAGCTCTTTTTGGATGTTGTGAAAAATGGTGCGGAAGCTATGGATTGAGATGTGCAAGATCCTCCTAGGAGCTATGGTGATCTTGAAGGTGCATGATGTGTATGGAAGAAGGGAGGTTCGGCCAGCCCTATTGATGGAGGAGGGCCAAGCACATCTCACCATGGAAGCCAAGACCCAAAGCTAGACCGTGATGAGCGTCTAGACTCAAGGAAGGAGCGTCTAGGACGTGATGAGGGAAGGCTACACATGGA
>Ga0123342_1004706_pt1 | contig 20543 bp, 13 predicted proteins | sample Turbeawhitnodule_FD_89960 | JGI IMG/M metagenome (GOLD analysis project Ga0123342, IMG submission 89960) | Root nodule microbial communities of legume samples collected from Mexico - Turtle bean Mexico white nodule | ecosystem: Host-associated > Plants > Roots > Nodule | place: Mexico: Nepantla...
CCTGTGGTCTCGCCGGCCGCCTTCATAATCTGCACCACCTTCATCTTCGGCGATGTGCTTGCTCTGGCGATCTCCAATCCCTTGGTCGCCTGAGTTTACATCTGGCGACTTCATCTTTAACCTAGTGATCGCCGATTCTGGTATGCTGGAGATCGGAGAACGCCAACTTAATAACTGGCGACTTCACGAGCCCCCCGACTTCCTTCCCCTCTGCCAACCTGGCATCTCGTCAACACGCCGATACTGTAGCTTGATGCCACGTCATCACTTCCGACTACCAGGGCGGTACAAAAAATAACAAAGAAAATTCAAAAATTTATTTCAATCTCAACATTCATTCTATATTAATAATTTCTTTCTCTAGTGATTTCTCTGAATTTCACCTTTCGATCTAAATATCTAGTTGTATTATTATTATCATTTAAAGTTGTTATTTATAAATATTACATGTAAATCACCTCTAGTTTACGTATCATCTTATCTTAAAAGATATTTATAATTTGATATCATTAAGTTCCTATGGATACGATAATCTTTAGTTGTACTACAGTTGACTCGATCTGCTTGCCGAGTAAAAGAGTAGGGATTTGATTGAATTGAAATGATTAAACTTAGCCCACTACCACCTACTTTATTACACATCAATAATTACTTTGTAATAGTATTACAATTCTAATTTTATTAATAAAATTAGTCTTTTTTTTCATCAATAAATATTAACCTCACTTTTAAAATACCCAATAGGTCCAATGACTAGTTTACTACAAATTAAAATTTCAATTTATCGCTTGGCTATAACATTTTCTTTCCTCACTCATTATTTTTATATCGATCAGTCCTCGGACGTCGTTGACCGCTAGTAAAGGTGGGCCAAGTAAGTTGGGTCCCACGAGTGACGTGGGCCAGTGCCTTACAAGACACTTGAGCCAAGGTGCCGAAGAGTGGTCGGACGTCGATCACCAAGATGTGTTAATGTGTCCTCGACAATAGAGTGAGGGAGATGTGACATCAAACATTGGTGACTCAAACAGCAGAGCTGGACCACTTGAGGTGGATCCCAGACCATACACCAGTTATCAGTAGGGAGAAGCCTAGATCACGAGGGGTCCATGTGTGTGGTGTGAATGACGCATTCAGGCGTAGCACAAGTAAAGAGCCCCTGGAAGAGCTAAGGCCCGTGAGGGTTACGTTCCAGGGGTAAGCTGCATGCATGGCACGTGAACAGCTAGGGCACTCCTAGGACGGATGGCCCCAAAGATTAGGTGCACAAGTTGGTACCCAGGTGGTCATCCCGTAAGAGGTTGCACTTCAGTAAGGGTGCCTTACGCGGTAGATTGCCCTAAGAGTGGGTGATAGTAGCACTGAGGCACACCCTCAATAACCCTAATTGCGGTTAGCAAAAACCCTAGAGTATATAAATGGTAGTATCAAACCTAATAAGGTACACAACATTTACGCGAATACACACACAAAGCTTTTACGGCTAAGTGTTTTGGTGTTTCCTAGCTCCAGTACTGACTTGAGCGTCGGAGTGCAAACGGTCTCTAGGGCGCCCTTTGTCTTTGCAGTTTCAGGTATTTGATCGAAGAAAGGCACGAACGAAGGCAGAGAGAATTGGGCGTGTGATCGTCGTAGACGTACGAAGGCAATCGAGTCAACCGGCAGGAACAAATTTTTTTGAAGTCCACATTTTACCTATTATTTTCTTTACACCCTAATTTTCATCTCTTATTGTATTTCTTTCGTAATCTTTTCAAATTTTTCTTTTTCGTAATTTTAATATTACAAGTTCTTCTTTAATTATATGAAATATTAAACAAAACAAATTTACTCCTTCAATTTACTTCTAACAATTTAATAATTAACTCCTTTTCTTTTGTATTTATTTATCATCAACCAAAAATTATATCACATTCTCTTAAATAAAAAAATAAAACCCCTACATCTACCTGACCCACGCTAATCCTTCTCAAACATTAATAAAATATTATTATTTATGAGTTGAAATCAAATTTAATAAAAAAATATTATTATAATACGTTGACCCAACCCAACTCACATATTCTTTACAAATAATTTAAATTTATTGAAGTGATGTCAGTTTAGAATGGACTTGATCCACATTTTTTCTTTTACGTTCATCTAGCATTTGTTTGACTCACCTTATTTGCATCCCACGCTTGGTCAATGATTATGTCTAACGCTATTTCCCGCTTTTGTGGTGGTGATAGAAATTCTAAAAAACTGAACTTGAAAAGAGTTTCCCAAATTTGATGTCTTTTGTGTAAATTCTTATTACAAATATTATATTTTTTTTGTACTTTCTACGAAACTAATAATAAATATTCTTTCAATTAATATTTTTTTTCTTTCACTGTTTTTCTAACCTAACAAACAGCTAAGAAAATGGCCTCATTTTATACTTCTTTTTGTTACTTTCTTCCATAAACCAAATTACCATACTAACACTTAATGTTGAATAGCTTATTACCATTTTCAAAATATTAGTAAATGGGGTGATATTTAAAAAAAAAAAAAAACACTTGCACATTAATTTTAAAACAAATTATTTATTTCGTCCATTAAGGTTCAAAATCCAAAACAAAGAATTGAAAGTTTTATTTAATAACAAAGAAATTTATCTTAGTATACTGATAACTCTCTTAGTTTGCATTCAGTTTTCAAACAAAAACAAAGTTTCCTTTAATGTAATATAAGGTCAACATAGGTCAAATCCCAAAGAAAACATGTTAATTGAATTCATTGTTTAATATTTTTTTCACAAATTAAGAAGGGAAAATTTGATTTAGAATGCAGAATGTAAAGGAAAGTACAATGCAAGAGAAAGGGTACATTAGACCATCTAACAAGAGAATCATCTGATAGTTCGTCTAATGACATCGAAATTGTAAACGACTTGAAAGTAAATGATAAAATATAAAGTACTGAAAATAAAATTTCAGATTATAAACTAGAAACACAAATGCAATGAATAGAAACTAAAATTGCAGTAAATAAAATTGCAACAAAACATGCAGTAGACACTAAAATGTAAAGAACACTAAAGAAAAATAAATCTAACACTAGATCGTCTGGTAGATGATCTAGTAACACCAAATGTATAGACGAAAAGTTAAATGACATGAAAGTAAAAGACATAAAAATAGAAGGCAATGTAAATGAAACAAAAGTATGGAGCAAATTCAGTAAGACACAATTGCCATATCCTCTAGCTTGCAATCGCTTGAAGTTTGTTTGATTTTTGTTTTACAAAAAATGAAACAAATTTCAATGAAAAACTATGAAGATTGTTGCAAATGCTTAACAAATAGTCTAATGGGAAAGTGAGGATGAATAATAACAATTTGTATAACAACGTAAATGACAGAAAACTTAAATTGTGATAAAAGTAGATGGTTGAAAAGTAAATTGTAAAAAACATAAAGGGTAGAAAGATAAATTATAGAAAATGTAAATTATGAACATAAAACAAGAGATCGCGAATAATGTAAATGGTACTGTAAACTAAAATTGTAAAGTGCATAAATGTAAATGACCAAGAATTAAAAGGAATTGAAAACGAGGAAAACAAAATTCAGAATTAGAATGAAAAATAGGAAATGAAAACCATGGTTAGTAGTCTTCCTTTTCAATTTGCAAGAGACCCAAATATGAAATCATTGTTAATGAAAAAACACAACCAATCGGTTTGCATATTGTTAGAAAAACCACTTTCAATCAAAAATAGAGTTCCAAAATTTTTTTTGAGAACGAAATCATGAACAAAAAATATCGTCAGACAAGATTCTCGTCTAAATGTTACCCATTCCAAAACCAAATTCAAATTTGAAAAAAACAATTACAAAACATAGAAAGCAAAGAGAAAAAGAAACAAAGGAGAAAATGTCGAAGAAAACAAATAACTCTTATTAGAAATGAACTGTCAAAACATAAAACTAATAACAGAAAAAAAAATTAAAAATTAAAACTCCTTCATAATGTAGTCAATGTTGTTCGTTGACCTTCTACTATAGGTTTCCTACCTATTTTCATCAATTCAGCTTCTGGTCTCCAAGTTTCCTTCTTTAATAGCTTCGTTCATGCTTCCTAAATCAATTTCAGTTCCAAGTCATCTCTTCAAAAGGACAAACCATTATATTAAACGAATCAAACAAAAATAAAAACTACAAAAAATCAATTTTTAAATTTTTTTTACAAACTCTATACTTTTGAAGAAATTACAAATCTAATTTAAAAAAAAAATAATAACAAAAGAACCTCAAGCAAATATTAAAACATAGAAAGTTATCATATACTTATTTTTTTATTTTTCTTTTTCACTTTCTTCTTTAAATTAAATAACCCTTGATCATGATAACTACAAATTAATTCCAAATAGATACTATAAATTTTCAAATTTTAGTAATTGAAATAATATTTAAATACTAGTACTATTATTTTAAAACTTAAACCTCTTTTATCATTTAAGGTTCAAAATTTAAAAAAAGAATTCAAATTATTTATTAATAGTATTGCGAGTGACAAAAAATAGAAACAAATTTGAGATTTTTTTTAATGAAGCAAAAAATTCAGTTACATTTAAATAAATTAATTAGCATACACTAATATTTGAAAGGGAAGGAAGTAGAATTTTAGATTTAAGAAGAAACAAAAAACAAAACAACGGATAAAATTCGTCTTTCTATAAATAAAAATTATCTTCTATAAATTTTTAACATTTTATTTCCTAACTATTTTTTTTTGTCATAAAAATATTATAATATTTTTTCTTTTATTTTGTTGTGATAAAGTTCTGTAGAATATTTTTCCGAAAATATATGCATAGATAAATAATTATGTATAGTACAAAACAATTTGTTTCCTTATTTAATTATAAATTATATTAATTTTAAGATAAATAATCAATTTAATATAATAAGTATTGAGATATTTTATTTTTAGTATAATTTTTTTTTATCAAGTATGTTTATCATAGAAAAATTAATTTTAATAGGTAATTAACATGGTTAGTTAATTTTCTATTAAAAATATATAACTTATCTAAAATAGATTATATGATCTATTAATCATTAAAAGATCATTAAGGGAATGCAGACAAACTTAACAAAATTAAAGTTTAATAATAAAACTTATTTTTTTTATTATATTAAACATAAAATTCATGAATACTTAATATACTGAATCAACTCTTTACTCCTCTTAGTTTATAATAATTACTTTAAGATCATATCAATTGACTTGACCATGTAACTTACGAGTCTATTAAATTAAATTCTTAGATCAAATTAACATATTAGTCCTAGAATGGGTAAATTAATGAAAATCTATTTTTTAATATAAAATTTAATAAATAAAATGTGATAATTACATTTTATTATATATTTTACTGAAAAAATAATATTTAAAATGTATATTTTAATATTAAAGTTAGCTCTAAAAAGTATAATCCAATATCAAATTAATTCTTAAACATTATAATTTTGTGATAAAGTAGTATATAAGACGATAATTGAGACGTTCATAAACTAAATAAAAAATTATTTTTAAATGAAATTATGAGTGAATTACACTTGAAAAGCTAAATGATTGTTTATCATAAGAAGAAATGAAAGTGAAAACGATTGGCTTCAAGCATGCATGGGTCAAGTTATAATTATAAAATAGTAGAAGAACTAAATTATAAAAAGGCATAAAAAAGAATTCAAAGAGTTAAGATCTACAAGTGGTGGGACCCACTAGCATTCAATATATATTTACTGAAGACACAGCGCTTACCGTTTTCACAGCCAACCAACCCTCTGCGTTCGCCTTCTCTTTCTCTGTTTCCGCATCACTGAGTCATGGCGATTCGCAACTCGCTCAACGGACAATTTCTCCGCCGCAGCACCGTCGCTGGAGCTAGGTTTATGTCGTCTTCTTGGTTTCGGAGCATCGAGCCTGCTCCCAAGGATCCGATCCTCGGAGTCACTGAAGCTTTCCTCGCCGATCAGAGTCCAAACAAAGTCAACGTTGGAGTGGTCAGTTTCTGTATCCGTTTGCGATTAATTTTGTCACATTTTTTGTTTCTAAGAAATTGAAGCGAATTAAGTTTGCTAAAGATGAAATTGACGTGATCGAATCGGATCCGGTCACCTAAACAGCATAAAACTGTTATATTCGTCACAGCAAGTAGAAAAAAGTTTATTGTTCCCTCCTTTTTATTTTGTTGTTTGTTTGTTTATTGTGTTCGAAGCTTTGATTCACGCAATTTGTAGGCAGTGGAAAGTAGTTTTCAATGATATTTTTTTAAATATATTTAGTGCATGTTTGGTTAAAGTGTTTCTGATATTGATCGATTTATATTGAGTGTCATTGATTTTATTTTTTATTTACAAAAGGGTGCGTATCGCGATGACAATGGAAAGCCTGTGGTTCTGGAATGCGTTAGAGAAGCAGAGAGGAGAATTGCAGGAGGCCAATTCATGTGAGTGAAATATATATATATATATATATATATATATATATATATATATATATATATATTAATTAATTATTGTGTGTGTACGTGAGTTACTTTTTGACAAATTAGTACGGATTCTAATAACAAAAACATTAAATAGGAAGTAATATTCTTTACGCTTGCACTAAAGATAATGTATTTAATTAGAATGAATTCTATACTATTATCAAACTTATATATTGTTATGATGATGAAATTATTAATTTTGTAATAATTAGTTTAGAATTCAATTCAGCTGTACAATGAGTTTTTATTATGAAAGTTAAACTCTTTTATCATTCAAAATAGTAGGCGTGAGGTACTTATTTTATTTTTTACTTTCAAGAGAATGTGTTATTAATATACCCCCATGTTAGATTTTTAGTGTTTTTACTCTAATTTGTAATAAAAAATCTTATTTTTATTCATTTCTTAAGGAGTGTTTACCCACTTTATATGAATGCAAATTTTAATTGCTTCCATGTGCTAATTTGCGGATGTCACGAAAGTTTACCCGCTAGCAGTTTTTGCCTTTTGGTTGTGTATGGACGGCCCAACGCAGTTTTGGGAATATGATGCTACTATTTCTTGACACATCCTTTGACAACTCTCTTCTTACCTTTTCTTATGGGGAATTACGATTCCTTGCACTGCTTATTTAGTTTGTTTAGGTGTTTGGGATTATAGTGTAGGGAATACTACTTTATTACCTGTTGCTTTTCTGGTGTGAAAGCTGAAATCTTTAGAAACCTCATCCTAGCTATATCTTTCTATTCGAATGAATACTTTACTGTTGTCAAAATATTCCTTAAAGGAGGAAGCTGTCAAATTTTTTCTGAAACTAAGAAAGTGGCATTGTTCTTGAAGATATCGTTGAGGTGTCAGTTGAAGGTGGTAAAATTTTCAGTTTGTTAAAGGGAAGGCAAAAAGTAAAGTGCCATAAAATATTATATTTAGTTGAATTGACTTGAGTAAATTACACTCGTCCTTCCTTTAATTTTTCTTGAATTTTGTCTGATACTCCTCAATATTTAGAAATCTAAGGAAAGCTTCTTAATTGTTTTAACATCTTGCATACATTGACATCTCTTGTACATTCCACTAACTCCTTTAATTTTTGAAAAATATTACATTTCTTATCGCTACAAGGGTAATTATTGCAAATGTTAAGGAAAGTAAATGTATTATGTGCAATCCAAAAAATCTTAGGGGTGACATTGTGATTTGCTCAATTGACTTTATTCCCTTAGTTTCTAAACTAATTTTGAGGATGCAACAAATAAATTTAACTTGAATCCTCAGGATTCATAGAACCACACCTTCCATCAAATTCAAACCATTCCAAGATAAACTTCTAAGGAATACCCAGCAATTAGTAATATTCTCCAGAACCAGTTTTTATTTTCAACATTTTTTCTAACACCTAGCAATAAAACAAAAGTCTTATCATTTATTAGTAAAAAGGAAAGGGTCTTATTTTTTTGTCTATATAATTCTATTCCAGCTTCGGGTTTCATTTACTTATAATAGTAGAGTTTGTGCCATTACTTTGCACTGATTCAAATGTTTCGTCAGGGAGTATCTTCCTATTGGTGGAAGCATAAAAATGGTTGAAGAATCGCTCAAGCTGGCATACGGAGAAAACTCCGATTTCATCAAGGATAAAAGAATAGCTGCTGTGCAGGCTTTATCTGGAACTGGTGCATGTCGACTTTTTGCTGCATTTCAACAGAGATTTCATCCTAATTCCCGAATCTATATACCAGTGCCTACCTGGGTTAAGTAAGTATTTAGTACAAGTCTTCTTTTAAACTTTAAAATACCAGTTGACTTTATGACCTTTCATTTTTAATATTTTTAGGTTTGAATTTTCTGCTTGTTTCATATCTTGCCTGGATATTTATTTCTAATATGAGAAAATAACAGCCATCATAACATTTGGAGAGATGCTGGAGTGCCTATGAAGACATTCCGTTACTATCATCCCGAGTCTAAAGGACTGGATTTTGCAGGACTGATGGATGACATGAAGGTATATTTCTGTCATTCCAAACACTTGTAAGAGTTGATTTATAGATAAACTTTTACAGGTGAAGCTTTGCTAGTACTCCATACTCTTCTTACTTAAATTAATTATTTATTACATATACAGAATGCTCCAGATGGTTCCTTCTTTCTGCTTCATGCTTGTGCGCACAATCCTACTGGAGTAGATCCTTCAGAAGAACAATGGAGAGAGATCTCTTCCATGATTAAGGTAACAATTTACGGAATAGTAATGCATAAAATCATTGGGTTTTGTCATTCTGGTTGCAGTTCTTGACTCTTTTTCTTGTTCATTGTTGTAATTGTTTTCAGGCTAAGGGTCATTTCCCTTTCTTGGACATGGCATATCAAGGTTTTGCTAGTGGTGATCCAGAGAGAGATGTAAAAGCCATTAGGATTTTTCTGGAGGACGGTCATTTAATAGGACTTGCTCAGTCATATGCAAAAAATATGGGACTGTACGGCCAGCGAGTTGGATGCCTGAGGTTAGTAGACTACTTTAAACTACAACTCAGGTGCAGAATGCTATGAATATGTTCTTCAGTGGCTTTTCTTGTGGTTGGACAGTTACATATGTTGGACCTCGATGATCCTCCTAATACATTGGATGTTGACAACCTGCATGTCAGCTAAAATATTGTTTTTTCATGTTAAAATTATACGAAATTCTGTTATACAGTATAAGTTTAAAAGTTAAATTAACTCTGATACCTCAGCTCCATAAGGTCTGCATAGTGAGGAGGAGTGCAGGACCTGTGAAATCCAACATTCTAAAAGTGAATTTTATAATTATCTGTAGCTTCAATTGACTCCAATTTATCTCGAGATGCAATGGAATTCCCGAGATACTTATTAGAATATTATCATTTCTATTATACTTTAGCATTTTAGAATATGTGTAGTAATTTTGTTGATTATATTAGAATAACCAATGACTGATTATTAGGCTTAATTGAATAGTTACTTAGACCCGTGTTTACTCTCTGATTGTAAACAATCCATGAATACCATAACACGTGGGTAGCATAACACCATTTATCTGAAAAATTGTGTCTTTCAACTTGACTAAAGTTAAAGCAAATAATAAAATACGACAACTTGGACATTTTAAATGTTTTGAAGGATGAATCTTGGACATTTTCTATAATATGTCATCTTGGACCTTGGGTAGCTTTACAAAATTTATGTCCTGGCTATGAAATGTGAATTAGTTCTGCAAAGAAATGTGCTCACAGTTTTAAGTTCGCTACAGTGTGCTCTGTGAAGATGAGAAACAAGCTGTGATTGTGAAAAGTCAGTTACAGCTGATTGCTAGACCCATGTACAGTAACCCACCTCTCCATGGAGCGCTTATAGTTTCAACTGTCCTTGGAGATCCTGAGTTGAAGAAGTTATGGCTTAACGAAGTCAAGGTAAAGAGATATTATTTCTTAAGAGCGCACTTCTGGGTATGAATTTAAGACGATTTGGAAAATATTTTTATATTTGTCAACTTGCCATTTTGGGTACGTCATAAGCTGGGTTGTCTAAGTTTTTTTGGCCCTATTTGGTCCCATTGTCACGGCTAGATGCTACATTCATCCAATCCTAGAAGCTCTTTTGTGTCATATCATACAATTACAAACATATAATAAAGAAATGAAGTCGTGTTTTTTAACAAGATGTTAGGATTTTTTTTGTCGTCGTCACTAGGTTTTGTTAACACTATTCAATGCTAATATATTTCAAATTGTATTTTGAAAGGACAATATATCATTACATTTTAATAAATCGTCAATACAAATTTACGAGCATAAAGATGTTGTGCTATTAGATTGAAATTGGACTTATATAGATATTATGTTTACAGGTTATGGCAGATCGCATCATTGGAATGAGGACCACACTACGAGAGAACTTGGAAAAGAGGAATTCTCCTTTGCCCTGGCAGCACATAACCAATCAGGTTCATTGTATTTGTTTAATGCTCCCCTGTTTCAACCACTTTTTTTTTTCTTTTTATAAAAAACTTCATGTGCTAGGCATCACAATGGAATGGGACATCTTAGCTAAGTTAATACCCCAGATTTCAACTATAATCTGCCATCAAATATGGGTAACTAGACCAATACCCATATGAAAGAAAACAAACACTTAAGCTAAGCGAAACATAAGAAGCTTATACGTATTATGAAAAAAATCCAAGAGAATACTAGGAAGCAGACTTCTATACCAAACAAAATTCTGCCTATGAAGAAAGCATAAATTAACAAGTTTATCTGCACAATGGTTACCTTCTCTAAAGATGTGAGAAACTTTAAAAGCAATACCTGTACAATAAGCAAGATATTTATTCCATCTATTCCTAATAATCCAAGGCACTTGAGTCCTAGCATAGAAGGTAGAATATACCAAGGAGCAATCACACTCTAACCACAAGAAGCTATAACTCGCCTTTTGAGCTTCTTCAAGAGCAAAAATAACTCCCATCATGAACTCAACAACCAAAGAAGACTGAATACCAAAAAAAGCAGAGAAACCTCCTACAAACTCACCCATATGATCTCAAATGATCCATGTAACCACAATAAGCTATAAGGTAGAACATACCAAAGAGGAATCTCACCCTAACCACAATAAGCTATAAGTCGCTTCTTCAAGAGCAAAAATAACTCCCATGAACTCAGAAAGCAAAGAAGAATGAATTCCAAGAAAATAAGAGAAACCTCCAACAAACTCACTCATACTGCCTTTAAAGATCCCAACACATGATGCAAAACCAGGAGAACCCCTAAAAGCACTGTCATTATTAATCTGTATCCATTAAGGCCTCCTTCAGTTTATAGTGGTACATAATTTAGCCCAACTAACCGTAGTGATACTTTTCTTCATAATGTCTCCAGTCCAGATGAAGTTTCTTATCCATTTTTCAACTTGCTTGATCAAAGAAGATTATAGACATTAAAGCTATAAGAAATAAAGCCAATGACAACAATATCAACAAGCTGGATTTTGCCCATCATACTTAAAGTCACAAGTTTCAACTTGATTTTATCAGTCAGAGGTTGAAGGAACCTAGATTTAGGAACTCCCACAAAGATAGGAACTCCCAAGTAATTAAAAGGTAGAGAGCCTTGATTGCAACTAAGGGAACTTTTAACTGCCCTAATGAAGCGAGCAGAATTGTCAGCAGAATAAAAGTTACTTTTAGAGGGATTAATAAACTGACCTCAGAAAGAACCATATTCATTAAGAAATAACTTCAAATTATTGAGAGTTTTGTTGTCAGTCCTGCAAAAAAAAACACAAAAATGTCATCAGCATATAAAATATGTGAGGAAACAGAATAACCTTCAGGACCAGCCTTATTAAGCATCTTCTTATCTGCAATAATTCTAGAAAGGCCTCTACTCAAAACTTCCTCAGCCAAACATAAAAGTAAAGGAGACATATCTTGTTGCCTCACACCTCTACTACAAGGAAAGTAACAAACCAAATTCCCATTTACCTGGATAGAGAGCATGACAAATTGCAGAATAACATGAATCCAAAATGTGAAAGAATGGTGAAAACCAAAATGCCTCAAGACCTGTGCAGTGAAAAGGTCAAATTCAGAGTATCAAAGACCTTGTGAGTGTCAATTTTGTAGGCCACATTACCACCACTAGATTTTTTGGAGAGCAGATTGATAGCTTCAGATGTAATACAATCATACTAATTTGGAGAAATAATCCCTGAGGCAATAACAAGCCAATCAGCTAGAATTTTAGAAATAATTTTAAACCTGAAATTAGCCACAACAATAGGTCTGAAATCTTTTATAGAATCGGCACCATGAACTTTAGAAATGAGGGAAACCACATTGTTATTCATCCAAGGTAAAATCCAATTCTGCATAAAGAACTGACGAACAGTGTTGCAAACATCATTACCTATAATATCCCTACAGGAATGATAGAAGACACCATTAAGACCAGGAGAACTGTTAGCATTAAGGTTAAGAACAACAGTTTTAATCTCAGGCTCATCAGGACATTTGGTAAGTATAATATTGTCAGCATCAGAACAATAGCAGGAATGTACTTAATTATAAATTACAAAAGCCTCCATACTCCCTCTAGAAAGAGAATTAGTACAAGAATCAAAATAGAGATCTTTACAAAAAAACCAGAATGTGCTCCTCTATGAGCTTAGGATCTTCAAGAATTATATCATCAACCCTGAGCCTATGAACACCACTAGTGTTAATTTTGCGTTGGTCATAGTGTGATAGAAGACAATGTTTCTATCTCCATCTTTGAACCATATTATCCGAGCTTTCTCTTTCAAGAAAAGATGTTGACAGTATAGAGCTTGATCTAAATCTTCTTTAGCAAGTCTTTCGTGAGAAATAAAAACTTCTTTATCCTGGATGGAAGCAGAATCCAATTTCTTCTAAATATCTAAATGGCATTGTTGTTCGTGAGCCACCATAGTCTGAATATTGCCAATTTCAAACTTGTTCCAGCCTTTGAGCTCAACTTTCAAACTCTGGAGTTTATGTTGAAGAATAAGCATAGGACATTCATTTACAAGTTCAACCCAAAACTTCTTAATAAGCTCCATACAAGAGGAATTTTGCAACCACATTTTAAAAAACCTGAAAGAGACATATTTTTGCTTCCCGACAGAGACAGAGAGAGAGAGAGGCTGGCAAGGATAAGAGAATGATCAGGACGATTTTTGACTAAAACTTGGTACTTGCATGAAGGCCATTCGTCAAGACAATCAACATCGCAGAAGGCTCGGTCAAGTTTCCTATCAATCTTGTGCTAACCTTTTCGTCCATTGGTTCAGGTAAAACAAGAGCCAGAGAAAGACATGTTCAAAAGATTATTACAGTTAATCCAATCCAAGAATTCATTACAATAAACTTGGTTAGGAGAAATCCCACCTTTATAGTCTTTAACCAAGAGAACAACATTGAAGTCTCCAAGAAGGCACCAAGGACCTTTGAGAGAACTTAGATCCCTCCACAAATCTATGCTAGTAGTATAGAAATTTGCTCCATAAAATCCTGCAAAATTAAAAAAATTCCCTACATTTGACAGGAAACAAAAATAAACTGGGAATTAATAGAGAAGTTGTGGACTAAATTGGGAGCAACAAGACACCACAACATAGCCACCTAGTTAATGATCTGAGATTGAGCAACTATATAAAGGTTAAGGTCTTTGGAGAAAGAGTTCATAGAGTCTGAGCAAGCCATCATAGGCTCAGCTATAAAGACTAATAAAGGAGGATGATGCTGCTTTAACAAACTACACAACATATCCACTATGTGATTAGCCAGCCCCCCTAACATTCCAAAAAGCAGGTTACCTTCATCCTTTTCTTTTTGCTTGAACAACCTTGGTGGTTTTTTACTACCTTTGTTTCCAGCCTTGGGAGGATGACCTGATCTTCTTGCTGTCTGCACAACATCATCCTCATTCTCACTCGCAGATTCCTCATCCTCAACTACTTGGTCAGCGAAAATTTAGAGACCAACTTGCTTTCCTTCAAAAAAGAGTCATCGAGAGCCTTTTCCTCAGTTTCTTCCAAGCCTTTTCGTAGGTCATCCTTATTGATCTCAACAAGAGAGGAAAAGTTATTGTGTAGAATCAAAGAGGGTTGAGAAGGAACCTGTGCACCAGATGTTGAAGGGACAACCGTTGCATTAAGAGAACACTAACTTAAGAAGGGGAGCCTTGCAGGGCCCGTTGAAGATTGTGTTGCTCATTGTTTTGCCTACTAGAGACATTCATTTCATGAATACTTTCAAGGGAAGGCATATCTGGAAAGATATCATCCTCCCCATCATTTTCATCCGTAGGGAGAGGATCAAAGCCAATTCCAACTATACCTGCAAGGGCAGAATCTTTTCCTGCTGAAGGGGCTTTCTGCATAACCTCATTTAATGTATTTCAGGTATTTAAGAGGATTTGGAGTTATTGGAAGAATGTACCCTGCGAGGGAGGAGCATGAACCAAAGGTTCTTAAGGGACATACACCTGATCCATGCCTTTGTTTTCTGCGGAAGGTTTTGTTTTTTGGCTGACGTGATTCACCTGATTGGTAGCACTCGATTTATGACCAATCATCCTTCAATGAGAACAAAAGAGGGGGAGTCTTTCATATTCAATGTCAGTGATGAAAGCATATCCCGATTTTTCAATCAAAATTTGGTTAGGAAGTTTGCGCAGCAAGTCTAAATCAATGAGAACTCTTGCAAAGAAACCCCTAGTCTTTTGCATTGTACAATCATCTAAAGCCAAAGGTGTACCAATTCTTCTGGCAATAGAGAAGATAGCTTTTGGCTGCCAATAATCAAGCGGTTATCCATGGATCCTGACCCAAGCTTAGGTTTTTGTTAGCTTCATGGTTTTGTCTAGGCAAAGATTCCAAGACTTCTTGGAGAGAATCTAGGAGCAAATTTTATCAATCTCAACTTCTGAGAGAATCACTGTTTCAGCCACTTCGTCCTTTTTTCCTTTTGCTTATTTTAGCAATCTAAGGTTTTCTATTTTTTAATTCGTTTTTATTGCGACCAAGTATCATAAGACAGAGGGATAGATAGCTCAGTGAGGATTTTGAATTGAAATTTAACATCATTATATCCCAAGTACTACAAAATGGTTTCTCACACTTATTTTTTTATTTATGTAGATTGGTATGTTCTGCTACAGTGGATTGACACCTGAACAGGTTGATGTTATGACAAACAAGTTTCATATTTACATGACCCGTAACGGTCGTATCAGGTAATTAATTATACACCCAATTTACAGGTTTTTTACACTAACATTTTATTTACATTTTGAGATTCACTATTTTCTTACATTTTATATATGTGTGATTATTACAGTATGGCTGGTCTTAATACGGGCAATGTCGGATATGTTGCTGACGCTATCCATGAGGTTACAAAATCTTCCTAAATTATCAAATTTACCAAGTCAACAAATTTTTGTCTTAGGTGGAGAGAAGTCTTCTCAGAAGTAAAATAAATTTATTTCCATTTCTATTTAAAACCATTGCATCATTTTTGTTATTTAGAACAATTTAAGTAGCAGATCGGATGAAAGAGTTTATTTATGATGGTATTATTTTCTTAAGTAATGACGGCGGTCAATTTAGTGTGTTTGAATTTCTTTAGATAATATGCTTATATTTGGCCTATGATGTGCAATAATTCTAAAAATATTGAAAGAAAAGAAAAACCTATTGGATTATTCTCCAATTTGTATTTGTAGGAAATTAGTATGAGACAATCTTCTTAATCATTCTTAAGTGTTTGAAACTCAATTATTTTCCAATTTTATATTACGTGAATTGAATACCTAAATGTTAGACAATCATGTCTTTCTGTAGTTTTAGTAAGTATAAAAATTGTATTTATCATAAAATTGAGATATTACGTTTGTTAAATAAAATTGTAGATTCATGGTAACGCATTGATATTATGAAATAATTTTATATTTTTATTTAATCCTAAATGTTATTTTTGAAGTAATTATTATAGAAGCCAACAAATTTATTACCTATATAATATTTTATAATTGAATAATATTATGGGTGAGTATCCATTTTAGTAATATAGATATTAATAGACTTTGTATTGTATTTGAATGTTGTTTTATTAAATGTAATATTTATAATATTACATTGATAAATTTATATTAAACTTTTTTACATTTATTGTTATTTATTATGATCTCTTACAGTTTAAAAAATATTTTATTTTCATGATTTTGAATATATATGTCAACTTGATAAAGTTGGTTTTGGGAAAACTTGAAACTGAATATTACATACGAATTTTAATCCATATGTATATACATCACACAATTATGTAAAAAAATAACAATTATGATCGTTTTATATATGGATTTTTTTTATATATATAATTTGTATGTAACTATGTTTTACATATGAATTTGTGTTATATGTAATACCAAATTTTCTTAATACTACGTAGTTTTAATTAATTGCTTTATCCTAATTATCTTCCCGTAATAAAAATATTAATCGTAGAATATTGCGAATTATATGATGATATAAAAAAACGTTAGTATATAAACATTTCTATTGACTTAAACTCTAATGCTCTAAGTTATGTGGATCAATTGTATATTAGGGGTTGACAATACCCCTTCTCCAACATTCAAAAGATGACAACTATATAATGTCTTTATTATTATTTTAATAATCTTTTATATAATCTATTCTTGCCAACTGACCTCGGTCAGACTCAGAAGTGAGCTCCTAGCTGAAGTGTTCTTGCTGAGGTGTTGAACCAAGACGCTTTGGGACAAAGGGGGCTCCACCTGTTGATCACACTTCGACAATCAAGTCATTGAGAGCATTCAAACTATAATTTTGTATCAGTATAGGTTTCATAAAAACTTACCTTTACTCGGGGTCTTAAACCCCTTTTATAGACATTCCTTCAACGACTTTCATCAACCAGAATATTGTTTCAACAAGAAAATAATTTCAACAACAAGAATATAATCTCAACCATAAAACATTCTGTTAATGTTCACCTTTATTTTCGGGTGCTATGCCACATCATTCCCAACAACTTTTATTTGTATTTAAAATATATATGCTTTAACGAATTCAACTATTCCTTATGTTATTTTTACTTTAAGTATCTTCTTTGTATAAACTATCAAACACCTGGCCCGACCTCATAACATGTCGTTGGGCCCATCCCTACCCTAGGCCGAGCTGGGTATAACTTATCTAACTGAGCTTACACTTCAGTGCTTGGGCCAAGGACCCGAGCTCGTCCGACCAGTACACAAGCCCCCCATGCTCGAGCCGAGCTTGACAAGGTGAAGAGGCTCTCCAGTACTGGCGACTGACATGACGTTTTCTCAGGGGTAGGTAGGGCATGGTCACCGAAGCATTTCCTGATAAGATGTCCCACCATACTAAATCTGGGGGTCCACTTGGCGTCTGCATCAACGGTAGGAAAATCCTACCGTTTCAACTTCTTCATTTTTCAAAATACCCTCATTTTGTTCTCACGCTACTCACCACTGCTTGAGCTTTCTCCTAAAACTTCTCATTTTCTCTTTTGCGCCACCACACACCACCACTACTCACTGGAAAATCAGGTATGGTCTGTCCACTTATCTTCACTGATGGTTGTTATTTGCTTTATTGGTTTCATTTTGAGAATAGTATCTTAGCTTACGCCGATTCGATTCACTCTGCCCTGTTCTGAATTTCATTCGTTATTTTGTCTTTGTTTTATGCTTTAGTTACATTGACAATGGATTATAGTTCCACATACCCTTAGGCTAAGAAAGATCTCCTAAAAGAAACCTCTTATTTACCACCCGTTTTCGTATTAGAGAGTTAAGGGAAGGTGCGTGTGTTCTGAGTAAAAAAACATGAGGGTTTCGTTAAAACAATAGTGTAAGGAAGGGGAACTGATATGTTGTGATGAGTCATCGGACCCTGATGGTCCCTTTTGCTTCTTTTATGCCACTTTCTTTAAAAGGGTCCTTCTTCATTTACCCATGTCCATTTTTGAAAAGGAACTGTTGACCGAGTTAAGTAAAGCTGGGCAATTATCCGAGTTTTCATAATCCTATGTTCACAGCTTGACATCTCGCCAACTGTGGAAGTCTTCTTGTATTTTTTTTAGGCCAAGCACTCGGGCTGCCAATTGTGGATTTCCCTAAAGTGTGCCCCTGGTAGAGGTTAACTTACCCTCTTCCAGTCGTCCTATAAAAACTTTAAAGGCCGATTTCTTAAGATTCGTCCTTACTGGACAAACTTCCCTTGTATTGGACGCCCAAGCCTAGATTCCAGAGTGCTCGGCGCTTCGAAGATTTGTCTTGAAAGGATCAAGGAATTTGCGAGTTTTTGACGAGCTTGAAAGTCGTCTTTGATACCTCCTTTCTGTTGACCAAAGAATACCTTCCCAGTGCGTTGAAAGCCTACACCGATACTCCTCCTTTCCTACCTTTGACGAAAACATTTATATCATTGCCACTAATCATTTATTCGTTTTTGCAGAAAAAATTCTTTCCAACATCAGCAAGACAGAGCTAGTTGAGCTCACTAGGAAGATGAGGGCAGCTGCTAGCCTGCCTAAGGAGTCTTTGGCACAAAAAAGGAAAGCTCTTGCTCTAATAGCCCAGACTCTAACTGACCCGAACGAGCAGACCATTTCAGGGCTCGTCTTTAAAAGGAAGAGAAAAGCGACCATTCCCCCTACCGAGCATTCACATTTAGATGACCGAGCACCTCACCAAGAGGTCATCACCATTCAAGAGTGAGAAGCCGAGAGCTCGAGGGGAAAGAGCTTGTGGGATCCTGATTTCGATGTCCCAACCCATGGTGAAGCGTTCTTCTTGCCCAACGAAGACAGAGCTAGGCTCAAGGTTCATGACGAAGATCACCTGCGCCATGATACCTTGAAGCTATTTTGACAGGCATTTGCCATGGCTTCCCTGGTTAATGCTAAGGCAAAAGATCGAAAAGTTGTCGAGGACCAAAGGGTTAAAGAGAACATGGAGCTCCACAAGGAGGTAGAACGCCTCCAGACTGAGATCAAACGCTTTAGTGGTCTGCACCAAGAAGTCAAGCGGCTCAGAGCAGAGAAAACCCAAAAGGCATCAAGCTTAGTTGAAGAGAACAACAAGCTTTTGATTGAAGTTGACGAGCTGAAGAAGGAGCTGACCCGAAAAATCGAAGATCTCATCAGGGCTCCTAATTCCTTCAAGCAAGATGCTGCTTAATCATCACAAATTGCCTTACATCTTTATAATTTTTTTTACATAAAGATTAATTTTCTATTATTTTATGCAAAGTTTAGCGTTGTCAATATAAAAAAAAAATATTCACTATAAAAGATATTTTAAACATAGCAAGTTTAGAGGAACAAATATCAATGTTAAATAAAAGGTTATCAAACTTTGCTACAGTTTTGATACCTAAACAAAAGATCATCATGAGTTTCAATGATCTTATTTAAGATGTTTATAAATAAGAGTTTGCATAATCGATCAACAAAGACCTACAACATGATTTCATGTGTCTTTTGCTTCTTAAGTTAATAAGTTTCAAATCATTATATCATCTTATAAATGAAAACAAAAGTGTGTTATCTTTATAAGTATTATACTTTGTAAATTTATATTAATAAAAAATGTTTATATGCATATCTTGCCTTTGAAAGTTTTTTTTAATATTTTAACAACATTTTTATTTGTTGTACTTAACACTAATAGAATATTAGTTAAAAGTCATAAGTAAATGTTAAAGAAGAACTATGTTCTTTATCTCGAGTGGATTATAAAATGGACAATTAAAAATAACTTTTTTTTTATTTGTTATAAGCCAAAATTATAAGGAATACTTGTGTAATCAATTTAATTATATTGAAAAGTGTTATTAAAAGAAGAATTGAATGTAACTCATATTGATTGAACTAGTAAGTGTTTTTCATCTGTTACATTTGTACAAAGCTCTCTTTTTCTTAGTGGATTGTTTGTGAAAGTGTTTTAAATTTATTTTTAAATTAGTGGATGATATCATTTCCTTAATAATGTCTTGCGAAGATCTTTCAAAAATTTCAATCTGTCTTTAAGAGTTAAGTTATTTTTTTTATATGTTTCATAAAATATTTCATCTAGATTATAAATGAAATTGACAGATAAAATTTTGAAAATTATTTCATATATTTTGACAAATTAACTTTTTGGTAATTTTTAACTTATTTCAACTACTTTGATTAGTATTTCAAAATAAACTACTTTTATTTGTTTCAAAATAATCTACACATATGATACTTGATCCTGCCAGCAACTCGAACGTGGAGGAATCGCTTTGTAGCGCTCTCTGTCCCGTCTATGCGACTGCGTTCTCTGCAAAGTCACCCTCAGAACCTTCTCTTGATGCTCCAAACGTGACCTGCAAAACACACAGACGGCGCCTCTAGCGGCCGTTTGCACTCCGACGATCAAGTTAGACCACA
>Ga0123342_1004707_pt1 | contig 20539 bp, 18 predicted proteins | sample Turbeawhitnodule_FD_89960 | JGI IMG/M metagenome (GOLD analysis project Ga0123342, IMG submission 89960) | Root nodule microbial communities of legume samples collected from Mexico - Turtle bean Mexico white nodule | ecosystem: Host-associated > Plants > Roots > Nodule | place: Mexico: Nepantla...
AAAAAAAAAAAAAAAAAAAATAAAATAAAAAATATATATAATTTTTTAGAACTATATATATAAAAAAAACAATAAAATATATATATATATATATATATATATATATATATATATATTAATTTTCAATAAAATAAGAAAAATAATAGCATGTTCTTAGTATAATAACCATTGAAAGACATGATCTATGTCATGTTTGGTTTATATTTCAGTTGTTTTATATTGCTTTTATTAAATAGATTGAAAATTTTGCCTCTTTTGATTTTTTTTATCAAAATTAAAATATAACATATAATGAAAAAGTATGTTTCTCATTATATTAGTCTTTTTCTTTTTCTGTATCCTGTATTACATTTACAAATTCATGTTCAAAAATAAGTTATGTAATTTATTATGAACCGTGACATATTAACATGTAATAATATGATAATAGACTTAAAAGTATTTAGTCTTTTTTAACAAAATAAGAAACAACCAAGACTACAATTATACAAAATTAGAGAACAAATTAAGTGTAAACTTTAATATAAAATGAAGAGAAATTGATGATGACATATTTTTTAAAAATGTATTCATCTTGAGTAGTCAAAAAGATAGGTACATAGGTGTAAACACTCCAAAAATATGTCTAACTGTTTACAATACAAATCCCACATGTTTATATACAAGTTTAAAGTTTTCTAAAATATTTCTAATATATGGTTAGAACTTATAGAAATACAAATATTTACAATATAAAGTGCAAAAGAACATCTTAAAGCCCTTCAGAACCTCCGACACCTCTATGATCATTTGCTCGTGTACACAGTACATTCATCGCAATTCACAACATAATAAGAAAAGCAAAGGTAAGCTAGTGAAAATAAAATTTTATAATATACATAATTCAATCAAAAGAGCTAAACAAATTACATAGATCAATTTCTCAATTATTCAATCTTCTTAAAATCCCAATTTCAAACAATCACATAAATCCCACATGAATATACACACCCAACATATTCAACAAACAGAATAACAATCGTCGTATTAAGTAAGTCTTACCTGAGACTAACACTTGATCCAATACTCAAGACTTAGATTACCAGTGAATGCAAGAGAAAGGATCAAGGTAAGTTCAATACAACCCAAGTTGTGCATCTCATATATCACAATGTGCATGAACTCCCCCATCAGCTTCTTACCACTTGATATCTTAGTCTATGTGACTTAGATCATTAATTAAGTTCGGTGATCTTTGTTACCACATAGACATCAATACTTAATACAAAAACAAACATCAGTCCATACATAATCCTAAATCCTAAATGTATGATTTCAATTTCATACAATTTTAATCATACAATATCATTAAAAAAAATTGATTAACAAAGAATAAATAAAATAAAATGAGACACTCTAAGGGTGTCCCAACCCTTGTACAAATAATTTCAACACAAGTTTCTTATCCCCCAACCAACTGGGGATCCAACAGACATTACAATACATCAACCACATTAACATACCATAACAAGATACAAGAGCATATCAATATACAATTACATCAACCCTCCAAAGGAACATATTCTCAAGACAAGACACGAAAGTCCAACAACTAAACTCAGTCTTTGCCAGCAGACAAAAGTAAACCAAACACCCAAGTGCCAAACCCATCAAATGGACCCTGTGATGAGGATATATAATCCAAAAAACCTGCACAAAAACACACCACGTCTTCTAAATCTGGACAAATTGTTAAACAAGAATAACCAAACATCAGTCTCTTAAATATCTCTTATAACATAAAGGTTCCAAACACCAATCTGAGTAGGATAAATCAACCAATCTTTCTTTTACCATAACCCAAGAACAAAATCTTAAAACAGACCCTACCAGGAAGAAACAATTGCCAAACCTGGACAAAACGTTAAACATAAATCACCAAACATCATACAACAAAAGGGTCCCAATCTGAGTAAGAGAAACCAACCAATCTTTTCTTTACCGTAATCCAAGACCAAGTATTCTTTTGTACCACAATAAAAAAACTCAATTAGATCAACACATCCATTCTTAAAAATCACCTTATTCCTATGATTCCAAATTTCACCTATAATACCTACCCAAATCCCCCCAGCACCTAGCAATAACATGTTTCAAACGTATAGGTTTTAAACATTTAAAGTGCATTTGTGCATCACAATGTAATACCGAAGAAATCCCCAGCCACTCAAGACACAATCCCAAAATTCTCCAAGAGACCTTACACAAAAAAAAAAGATGACTTACCGTCTCTTTTTCCACACCACATAAGGGACAACAGTCACACATTGGAGAAATACCATGCCTCAAGAGATTGTCCTTAGAGACAATTGCTTTAGATAACACCCTCCAAGCCGTAATTTGTGCCAAGGGTATGCGATCCACAACATTCAAAAAGTTTATTTAACAAAAAATAACACTTAAATACCAAACCATCAAAATCTAATATTTCTACTTAATATATAAACAAACAACACAATATATAAACAAACAACATCCCTGCAAGAGAAATTGAATATTGGAACCACGTCCCTGCAAGAAAAATTAAAGTTAACTTCCCTTCCCTTAATTGCTTGCTTTACAAGAAATCTCTAGACTTATCCTCCCAGTTTGGATAAGCTTCAAGATATAAGGGACTAATGCAAGTTATCCAAACATAACAAAAATTCAGTATATCGTAGAATAAATTAAGAGAATTAATTTTCTCAACTAATCCCACAAAGATTGATGACCAAATCCTAAGAAAAAATAGAGAATAAAGGATCTTTAGAGCAAAAATGAACTTACTATAGAACTGTTCATTAACTCCTCAGCTACAGTGTGGTACGATCAGATTTTAAGATAGATAATGTATGTAGTGAGAAATGAAGAGAGAAGGGAACATGTAGGAGAGATGAAGAAAGAGAAAGGAAAGTTACGTGGTTGGGGGTTCTTTGGCCTTTTCTTTTTACGTTCTTACATTATCTCCAACAACAAAAAATTTTGTCCTTGAAAATGAACTTACCAAGAAAGAGATTAGGGTATGATGCTTGTATCTCCTCTTCAATCTCCCAAGTGGAATCTTCAAAGATGAGATCCCACAATACTTTCACCATGGGAATACTTCTTTCACGGAGTTGTTTCACTTGTGAATCTAAAATTCTGATTGACTTCACTTCAAATGACATATTTTCTTTCACCTGGATTGAATCAGACTTTAGAATGTGGTTGTGATTAGGTACGTACATTCTTAGTTGGGATACATGAAAAATATTGTGAATGTTAGCTAAAGGAATAGGCAAATCAATTTCATAAGCCACAGGTTCTACTCTCCTGAGAATTTGATAAGGTCCTATGCACTTAGGAGTCAATTTCTTGGATTTGATTGTTTTTCCTACACTAGTGAATGGTATAATTCTTAAAAAGACATGTTCACCTGCTGAGAATTCTAAAGGTCTTCTTCTTTGACCTATATAAGATTTTTGCCTGTTGAGAGATGTTTTCAATCTTTCCTGAATCCTTTTGACTTTCTCATTGGTTTGTTGTATTAATTTTAGTTCAATTAACAGACTCTCACCATCCTGAAACCATCACAAATGTGTCTTGCACTTTCTTCCATACAATGTCTCAAAAGAATTCATTCTTATGCTAGCTTGGTAATTGTTATTTAGGTGAACTCTACCAAAGGTAGAATTTCATCCCAGTTTCCCAAATGATCTAACAGACAAGTCCTAAGCAAATCTTCTAAAGAATGGATAGTTCTCTCTGATTTTCCATCATTATGAGGATGGTATGCTGAACTAAGTCTGAGTTTAGTCCCCAAATCTTCTTGAAGTGTTTACCAAAATCTGGAGGTGAATATGAGATCTCTATCTGATATTATGTTGGAGGGTACACCATGCAATCTGACTATTTCATTTATGTAAATTTGGGTCAACTTCTACACAGAGATTCTCAAATCTATAGGTAGGAAGTGTGCCATCTTTGTCAATCTGTCCACTATGACCCAAACAGGGTCATGCTTCCTCAAAGTACGTGGTAAGTGGGTAACAAAATCCATTGAGATATTGTTCCACTTCCAGACTAGAATGTCTAACTGAGTTAACATGTATCCATGTCGTTGATGTTCAATCTTTGATTTCTGACAAGTCAAGCAAGCAGTTAAAAACTTGGCTACATCATTCTTCATGCCATGCCACCAATAAGACTTCTTGAGATCTTGATACATCTTGGTCATTCCAGGATGTAAATTGAGTTTGCTTTTATGACCTTCAGATAACATTGTTTATTTTGTTTTAGTTCATTATCTTCTGGTATGCATATTCTATTTTTGAATCTCAAAATATCATCCACTCCTAAAGAGAAGTCTTTAACTTTGTCAGTATTTAATAAGCCTATGATGTTCTTCAATTTTGAATCTTCCAACTACTTCTTCTTAACCTTCTTCAGAAATTCATCAGTTATAACTAGTGTATTACAACTAATGCAATTTGAAGACATGGAAACCTCCAAATTCATACTCCTGAAATCTTCAATCAATACTAGCTCTCTAATCATAAGCGATGACATATATTCTTTTACGACTCAACGCATCTGCAACAACATTTTCCTTTCCAGAATGGTATATCAACTGGAAATCATAGTCTTTCAAGCTTTTATGAGATGAAGAAATACCTCAAGCTTAAACCCTAAACCTAAACCCCAAACCCTAAACAAATACATCAAGCTTTTATGATCCCTGAACACATTAAAACTAACTCCATAAAGAAAATGTCTTCATATTTTAAAGCAAAGACAACTGCTGCCAATTCTAGATCATGAGTTAGATAGTTTCTTTCATGCATCTTTAACTGACAAGAAGCGTAGGAAACAACTCTCTTATTTTGCATCAGAACACAACCCAATCCCTAATAGGAAGCATCACAAAAAACTTCAAAAGGTTGATTGGTATCAGGGATTGTCAATGCAGGAGAGTTAGTCATTCTTCTTTTTCAACTCTTCAAAGCTTCTCTCACATTGTTTAGAACATGCAAAAGGGTGATCCTTCCTAGTCAGTTGGGTCAAATGAGCCACTATTTTAAAAAAGTCTTCTATAAATCTCTTGTAATATCCTGCTAACCCCACAAAACTTCTAATTTTTGTAACAATTTTAGAACGTTCCAATGGAAGTACAACCTTCACTTTAGAAGGATATACTGATATTCCTTGTGCAGAGATAACATGTCCTAAAAATTGTATTTCTGACATTCATAAGTCACATTTTGAAAGTTTAGCATATAACTATTTTTCTCAAAGTGTTTAGGACAGTTCTCAGATGTTCTGTGTGTTCTTCTCTTGTATGAGAATAGATCAAGATATCATCTATGAACACTGCCACAAACTTATCAAGAAAAGGTCTGAAGATTCGATTCATATAATCGATGAAGATAACTGGAGCATTGGTCACACCAAATGGCATAACCAGTAATTCATAGTGATCATACCTTGATCTAAAAGCATTCTTCTTAACATCATCCACTCTCACTAAAATTTGGTGATAACCTCAGTGCAAATCTCAACTTCCCCATGCAACTGTTCCATCATATCGTCAATTCTAAGAAGGAGATATTTATTCTTGATTGTTAACTTGTTTAATTGTCTATAATATATGCATAGACGTGATGAACCGTCCTTCTTCTTCACTAATAGCATCGGAGCTCCCCATGAAGAAACACTGGGTCGAATGAATTGTTTCTCCAATAAGTCTTCTAGTTGTTACTTCAATTTAGCTAACTCCGTTGGTGTCATTCAGTATAGAGTAATTGACACAGGGCCTGCTCTTGGAATCAAGTCTATTGCAAACTCTATCTCTCTTTTAGGTGGAATTCCAAGAATCTCATCAAGAAATACATCCATAAATTTATGAACTATAAATATATCTTTTTCTACTTTATCAGTAACTATAGAACAAGCCGAGAGCACAAAACAAAACATTTTGCACCTTCTTGTATCTCTCTCAAACTGTTGAGGATAACCTACATTTCTTTTATTTTAGGGAAAATTACCTTCTTCCGACCACAATTTATAAAGATATGATTAGCAAACAACCAATTCATTTCCAATATAACATCCAAATCTTTTAAACATATACAAATCAAGTTGATCTTGTATCTCCGCCCATCTAAAATTACTGGACACTCAGCACACATGGAAGAAGTTACTATATTACCCTCTATTGGTGTAAATGCCACCAACTCAATTTCTAATTCTCGAACTGACAACTTAAGTTCCTTAGCATAATCAAAATATATAAAAGAATGGGGGTTGTCCTAGAATCAAATAATACAAATAATTGCGTTTCAAGGATAGAATAAATACCTCTAACAAGGCTATCAGACTGTGAAGCTTCAGCTCCGCTAATAGCAAAAACTCGACCCGCTGCTATGGATTTTTTATTATTATTCTGTTGTACTTGCTACACTCCACCAGAATTTAGAGCTCCCAATTGGTCACGACAGTTTTTTGTTGTATGACCATACATGTGACATCTATCACATGTCACATTTAACATTGGATGAGGACATAATCTAACAACATGTGGCCCACCGCATCTAAAACAAATGGAACTAGGAAGTGATTGAGAACTAGGTATTCCTTTACTATAAGATCGAGGTCTAAAATAAGGTTTCTTTCTTCTTCTTTTTGAGCAAAGAATTATATGAATTAAAGGGAGCACTTTAGGGGTGCTCCAACCCTTATACAATAACCATCAAAGCAGACCTACTTTTCATTCCTATATCCCAAGAGATAGTTCTACCACATGGGTTTAAAGATTCTATAAGAACTAATATAACTCCCTCCCTATTACACAATCTTTATAACAATTGCATAAGAAACATCAAGCCATACCCATATATATAAAGCTGGAAAACCTCCCACATTAAATTGGAATATGCAAATAATCCCATAAAATTGGCTTCATTATTGATTGGCCAATGAAAACCACTTTAACAGTGTGCACCTTTGCTTGATTACAAACATCCTCTGCTCAATAAAACCCCTAGTACAAATTCCTTCCATGTATACTTGCAAAACTACATTGTCTTAATGTTTTGTTGTCGAAGTATAGATTTCCAGCATTTTCAGCAAGCCTTTTGGCACCATGAACCAACATTCATCGGCCCTTTTTGATATTTACTTTCTTTTGTTTGTCTACTCACTACCTGTAATACCTCTGTACCCCTGCAACACCGAGACAATACCATCCTTCTAGCAAAGATCAGTGTTAAACAGAACCAGTTCCAAGAAAAACATGCATGCACAAACTTGCAGGATTTGCTAAAGCTAGTTTTCAAATATCAGAATTAAACCAATGTTGTTTTTCTTAAGCCAGAATTCTAAAGTTCATCAAATATATTCTAACAGATTTAAAGAGCCAAATAGTTTAGAGTCTTACCTACAATTCTACCTTTTATAACTTGTTTCTTATTTTGTAATTCCACATTCCATCATCCTTAAAGCCTCTAGTAACCCTCTAGCATAATTGTAAAAAAAAAACTTTTGGCCTTCCACGCCTCTTCAGCCAGCACAAAAAGCATAATCCAGCAAAAATGGTAAATCTAAACCAGTATTTTAACAACAATAGCTTATACAACAAGTTTAAATTATAGACTATCAACAACAAACAGTGAGTAAACAATTAAAGATAATGCAAGTTACACTTGTATTCCCAACAGGTTATGTTGTTGCCATATTAATCCATGTTAGGAGAGATAAAATCCAGTCAGAAAAAGAGAATTTAACTTTCCTTACTTTTTGTTTCATCCATGCCCATGATTGAATTTGTGTCATGGTAAGAATTTCCTCAGCATCTATCTTTGTTTGATTAAAAAGAGCCTTGTTTCTATGTTTCCAGATACACCAAATCACTGAGACCCATAGGCTTTTCCATAGTCGATTACCTTTTTTTGTTAAAACAGATGTAGGAGAATTGCTCAAATTGATTAACCAACTCATTGTGATACACCGAACTAATCCCAAATCACCTATTGCACATATTCCAAATGGCAACAGATACCTTACATGAAACTATAATGTGTGAAGTCGACTCCTCTTCCCTCCCGCATAGGGTACATAATGTATCCCTCAAAATAACACCCCTTTTACAGATTCTGCTTAGTTGCTATCCTATTCGAAAAAACCCTCCACACATAAAACTGAGTCGATCGCATAACCTTTAAATTCCAAAGATATGCAAGCAGCGATGATACAACCCCAGTTCCATGATTAGCTAACATTTTATAAGCGGATTTTACCGAGAATGTATATGATGGTGGGTCGTTCCATAGCCATAAATCCTCCTTATCTCGATGTAAGGAAACCTGTGAAATACTTGTCATAAACTTGTCTACCAAAGGTTTTTCCCACTTGAACCACTCCCTTCTCCAGCGAAAAGCCCACTCCCACCCCTTTGTAGACAATCTTCCAAATCTAACAATAGGTTCATCTTTAATCAAGGAATTATTGTAGATTCTGGGGTATCTCCCTTTGAGCTGACAATTGATTAACCACTTATCTTCCCATAATTTAAACTTGGCCCCAGATCTTACTTGCCAAACCACGTTTGAATTGAACCAACTGCTACCCTAAACCCTAAACAGATCAATTCGCCTAATGCCAAGGTCACCCTCCTCTTTTGGTTTACAGACGTTCTCCCAGCTAGACCAAGTTATTTTCCTTCCCTCCGCACCCCATCCCCTGTTATTTTTTTTATTTCCTTGCACACTCCTATAGGGGCTTTAAAAAAGGATAAGAAGAATAGAGGTATGACATTAATAACTGATTTTATAAGACAAACTCTTCCCACGAATGATAGGTACCTCCCTTTCCACGCCGAAAGTTTCTTTCTGGTCTTAGATAGCTAGGCTCCCAAAAGGAACACCTAGATGGATTACTGCCAACAGGTAGGCCTAAGTAGGTGAAGGGTAATTCCATTAGGCTACAATAAGTATTTCAGAGAACATATTCACCAGGTTCTTATTTACTCCTATTGCACATATTTTAATCTTGTGGAAATTTACTCTAAGGCCAGAACTTAATTCGAAACATCTTAGCATAGCCTTAATAGTCATGATATTTTTCACACTGGATTTGCAGATGAAAAGAGTGTCATCGACAAACTGTAATAAATTCACATCAACATTTTTATTTCCAACTTTTATTCTGGAAAACAAAATTTTTCTTGTTGCTTGATTTACTAACCCAGATAAACCTTAGGCCACAATCAGAAACAAAAACAATGTCATTGGGTCCCCCCTTGTCGAAGGCCTTTAGAGGGTTTGAATTCTTTTGTTGGGCTACCATTTCCCAGAACAGAGATAGTAGCAGGTTCAAGACAAGCTCTAATCCACTATATCCATTTTCCACAAAACCCTAATATGTCCCACATGTAGAATAAGAACTCCCAATTTACCGAGTCATACGCCTTTTCGAAGTCTAGCTTAACAATCACCCCACATCTCCTTCTTCTTTTCAATTCATCCACAACCTCGTTCACAACAAAGACACTATCTAGTAACCTCTATTAGATTAAAAAAAAAAGTTGATTGTGACACATCGATGACCTTCTCAATAACTTTTTTAAACCTATTAGACATTACTTTAGCTAGTGTCTTGTATAAGCATCCAACAAGTGAGATGGGCCTATACTCTTCTAGAGATTGAGGGTTCTCAGATTTTGGAATAAACGTTATGAATGAAGCATTATAACCCTTTGATACCTTCCCTTCTCTGTGGAAGTAATTAATTGCTCCGAACACGTCCTTTTCTAGTAGAACCCAATGCTTCTTAATAAAACTGAAAGAGATTCCATCTAGCCCAGGGCTCTTACTACTTTCGCAATCCCAGATAGCATCCTTAATTTCCTTTTTCCTTAAAAGGTTCAATCAGCAATTGATTATCTGAATTTGATATGGCTCTGAATTCCACGTTATCCAACCTGACGTATATATCCTCAACAACCAACATCTTGTTTTTGTAGAACTCTTTGACCATCTCCTTCACAGAGTTTGGTTCTTCCACCCAGGTGTCAGAACTATGACACTGAACTCCTTTAATCTCATTTCTCATCCTCCTTCATCTAATTATCGCATGGAAATATTTGGAGTTGGAATAACCTTGTTTGAACCATAACCCCTTTGACTTTTGTTGTAAGATGACTTCACTTCTCATGTTAATAACATGTAACTGACTCAAAATCTCTCTTCTTTCCTTGATCATATTTTCATCCAGATTATCTACATCACCCAACAGATCAATCTCTTGATTTCTATTCATGATATCAAGTTTGATCTTGTTAGTATACCCAAAAACCTCTTTGTTCCACCATTTCAAATCGCTCTTTAACATTTTTAATTTATCTTTTAACGTTTGGAACATGTTCCCCTTAACCAAGTAGCTTTCCCATTTACTTCTAACGAAGCTGCCAAAATTCTTATCTTCCTGCCAAATGTCAAGAAATCCAAATGGCTTTGGCCCCCAATCCACCAAGTTTGATTTGAGCACCAAAGCACAATGATCATAAATTTGTCTGACTAGGATATATTGCTTGCTGCCCGGCAATGTTGCAACCGTTCAAAGGAAGTTAGGAACCTGTCAAGCTTACTCTTGGTCTTGTCATTAGGTCTATATCAGGTGTATTTCCTGCCGATACAAGGGATATCAACAACTTCCATGCTTTCGATGAAATTATTAGAAACTTGCATTTCTCTCTCATTACTTCTGATACGGTTTATCCCCCTCCACTCACATTCATTTCTTACAGAGTTGAAATCTCCCAAAATGCACCAAGAATTCTCTTTGTCTGACATCTTTTAAATCTTCCCACATTTGTCTTTTCACTTGTACGTTACATGAGGAATACACATTCGCATAAGCCACAGGGGTATTTTTCTCTTTAATGCACCTGATGAACACAATGAACCATCTATTAATTATGTGATTAGTACATTGGAAACACTTATTATGCCAAATTGTCAAAATTCCACCAACCCCATTAATAGGTTCACTATAGAAAAACCTAATGTCATTATCCCCCCATAGCTGACAACATTTTTTCATACTAAAAGTCATTATTTTTACTTCATGAAGACAAACCATTTTAATACCTTCCTTCCTAATGAGATCCTTAATATATCTCCACTTCATAGGGCTCCTAAGACCTCTTACATTCATAGAAAGAATTCTAATTGATAACCTAAATTCCCCCATGCTTTCCTTTCTAACTTTAAATTCTTGTCCCTAGTTTCAAGATCTTTTACACTAACCAAGAGTTTTCCTTCATCTCCACACATAACACCTAGTTGTTTTCCCAATTCCCATAATTTAATTGTCTACAAACTCCCATGTTTTAATCAAAATAAACAATCACAATTGTTAATGGCAATATCAGAAACGAAATTACTGATTTGAGATAAAACTGACCTTATGTTCTTCCCGCTTGCCGTTTTTGCTTGATTCCCCCACCTAGAAAACTCTTCTTTCCGCAAGCTCTTTGGAGTTAAGGGCCACCAAATTGTTACAATCCCTTTCCGATAACTATTGAATGTGTACCTTTCTCTGTTCATCAAATGGGAGATAAGTTTCTTTGACTCTGAAAGATCCTAAACCTCTCAGAGAGTGTTGATGGTCCATGGTTACTTTTTTTTTATTAAGAAGATTTATGGTTTGATGGGTACGCTTCTCAAAGATGGAAGCGGTGGATACCGATTGAATTGGGTGAGGCGGATTGTTATGGCCGATTGATGTATGGCTAGAATTTGGAGAATGATTTGGATTCTGCGGAATGCATTTTATATTCTGAAGAGGTTAAGGGAGACGCGGTGTCGCGTTGGGATCGACAAGAGCGATTGAGAGCTACTGAGGGATTGGGTTGGGCTCCACTTGTGCAGGGGTGAAAGAAGCACAATGTTTTGGGCTTGCGGGATTTGGGCCAGAACAAGTCTTGGCGACCAAAGAAGGGGACCACGTAGGAATAGTAGGTTTATCAATGCTATTCTTTTGTAAAAGAGGACGAGTACGAATTAAACTTGCCTTATATGAGTAACCATTGCCACCCCTACCACATAATTCATCACAAGCCTTTTCCTTTCCCCTATTTGTGTTGGCTACAAGCCTAGGTGTTGATTGTAGTCGTTCTTCTGACCAACTTCAACGGTTATAGTAAGGGGGGGCCTCCAGTATTCCTATGGCATTTTTCGATGAGACAACGATTGCTTCTCTTGATTTAGCATTTGTGTTGCCTTTTGATCGTTCCAACTGTTCAAAGCACTCTGATTGCGAAGATAACTCTTCGAATAGGTCTTTTAACGATAGGGAATCTGAGATTGTGGAATTAAAATTACCACATCAACACATGCAGGGATTCTCTTAGATCATCTCGTCCCAGACCACCACATGATAAATTGTACCGTTGATCTTCACGTCCTGTATGAAGTCAATTTTGTGCCCTAAAGATGTTGTCATTTGCACCTTTAGATATTCAAGGTTGATTATAGATATTGAGTTTTGGTCGATTGAAATAAATTTCCCATCTGTAGAAACTATTTTTCTAATGCATTCTTCATTCCAAAGTGAGACAGGGAGTCCCCAGCACCTTGCTCGAACCACTTTGTTATTCAGAATCTTCCCATCTACCATGGAACAATTGAGTCAAAGACAGATTCTAGCCACACTCTGTTTTCTTCAATCATCTTTTCGAAAGTATATTTTTCATCACTATAAATAAGCACCATATTATCACCCAGGTAACTTGTTTTCAGACTTCCCATACCTTTCATAATCAAATTTTCTTGTATGTTGCCCAAGGAGGAGGTATATTCGCTTACTTTGCCCACCAAGCATTTATCGAGCCACTCTGTATAGCAAACCTCAGAGTTTAATTCCATACCCTTCCAAACCTCCCCTGAGTTTGCTCTAAGGATGTGTCCCTTTACTACTTGTGCATACGATTTTGGTGGTTCCCCCTTCTACGCCAAACTTTCGTCACCCTGTTATTTCTTTGATTTTTTGTGTACCTCCTATGATTTGCATCCGCTTTTGTTCTTCTGAATCTTGCAATGTTGATAGCATCAAGTTCTTTTTTAAGTCTTTCAGCATTTCCCACGTCAAAAAATCGAACAAAGATGAATCTTCTACCCCTTCTATCTGTTTTCATTGGAATGAAAACCTCTTTAATTCTTCCCCATCTATGGAACACTCTTCACATATCTAATTCACCGAAATTGTTAGAAAGTTAGTGAAGAAGAAAGGTGTTTCATTGTTGTTGTTACGTTTCGAAGCTCTCGAATGCATGCTTCTAGAAGGTCCTCTCACTTGAGGCTTAGCAATTCTGCTACTATTTTTCAAACTATCCACTACTTTTGTCTTCTCCACTAGAGTAGGGAATTCTCTAATGAACATAGAAGTCACCACTTCTTTATGTTCTTGCTTCAACCCAAACTCAAATTTACTACATCTCCATGGTCATGGTTTAGGTGTAAAAGCTAGCTAGGTGTTTGAACCTAGTAGCATATTCAGTGAATTAAAGATTTCCTTGTTCCAACTGCATGAATTCAATTTCTTTTGCATATATGACACTATCAGAAAAATACTCCTCCAAGAATCTTACTTCGAACTCTCTCAAGTGACAATTTCTTCTCTATCTTCCATCATCTGCTTCATACCTACCCACCAAAACTCAACTTCTTCAATAAGCATATAGATGGCATAAGATAACTTTCTCTCTTTAGGGCATTGAGTAGCTTTAAAGATTCTTTCTATGTCTCTCATCCACTGGTCTGCTTCATCTGGATTTACCTTCTCATTAAATTTGAGTGGATTGTGTCTCAAAAAATCCTCCAAACTAAAGGTATGGGGTTGTTGATGAAGCTGAGACACTTCTGCTGCTAGTCTAGTTGTTTCAAATTGATGAAGGGTGGCCTGATGTTGTTGTGTCATAGTAGCACTCTGTTGTTGCAAGGTTGTTGCCATCATCTTTATTTCCCAAGCCAAGTTGAGCATATCTACTGATGGAGGAGTGAGTGGTCTACATGCCATTTTCTAAACACATAAAGAATTGGGTTAGATATATCTTTAAGACAAAGCAACTTTAAAGAAATAATCACACAAAATAGGTACAAAACCAATCAAGACTTATCTCTAAAATGTATTCTAATTATTTAGAATTAAGATAGAAAATCATCTTGATCTAGTCATGAGTGTTCACCCTCACCATTCTCTCACCACTCTATCAAGATTTTTTTCATTCTTAATAATTTCATCTTTATTCATAACAACTAGTTTGACTCAAACACAAACAAGATTTCAAGAAAACAACTTTGTCAAAAACCTTATTAGAAACTTTTAACTAAGTCTTTAGGCTAGACTTAAACAAAAATCGACATGCGGGAAAAAAAAATAAACCCACTACCCTCATGTTATCTTAAGTATGAACCACTATGATATCATTAAATATAACATTCCAAAAATACGTCTAAATGTAACAATACAAATCCTACATGTTTATTATATACAAGCTTAGAATTACGAGATTGCGGGGTTTTCTTGCTTTTTTTTTTTACGTTCTTACAATAGGAAGGGAAGAATACATCATTGGAAAGAAAAAGATAGATAGAAAAATAAATAAAGAATTTATAATAAAAAATCGTTTAAAATTATTATTATTATTAAATAGTGTATATATATTGTGTATTTTGATTAAATTTGGGGGATATTCGATAAGACTATTTCTCACATTAATCTGTTTTACCAAAATACCTTATGAAGACTGGAACAAAATATTAACAACTACATATTAATTAAGAAAAGTGATGATATTAGTACCCATAGTTTTGAAAAAGAAACAAATATATGTGTGTGTATATATAGCAGCTAAAAATCATCTTTAGGTGTTAAGTTTAAATATAATAAAATATCTAAAATCACGTATTTTAAATTTAAAAGTATTAAAACTAAATACAATTTTCACAAGGGACAAAAATATATTTTGTTCCAAACTTACATGTAGCTTTTAAAAAAAATATAAGCTTAAATAAATGTTGTCCTTATATAAAAAGGCAAAGATGGTACAAAATCTTAGGCAGGAAATCTATCTAGTTAATGCGCCTTCTCAAATGTCGACCCTTTAGACATAAACTTACCAATTTCTTGACATTGCTATTATACTAAATTAATCTAAAAAAATCTACCTCAATTTTACAGCCTCCAACGAGATTTATATATAAAAAAAAAATAGATTCATAAAACCAAGTATGCTTGAAATTGATATGCAGTGAAGAAAATGCTATTTAGATAGCTTTTAAGTAATAAGTTGCCAGATTTTAAGTAACTTTTCAAATAGTAAAGAGAAGATGAAGATCTATAATCTGCATAAAATATATTGTTTGATGCAGCATATACTAAATGAGAGAAATAGGGTAACACAATAAACAAGTATCATTTAAGAAACTGGAATCAATTTGTAAGATCTGTATTAATTTTGAACGTTGCTAAATATCTTACAAACTTATGGACAGCAGTTGGAAAGGATACCACTACTCTGATTTACAAAAACAAAAATTGAGTAAGACCCTATAAAAAGTGTATGAGCACCAGCTATTACAATGTTAGAAAATAAGTGAAATCCCTGAATGTTTTGACACCAAATAAAATATAGCTAGAAAAAATTTGACAAAATTTACCTTTTGTATAACTAATCACAACATTGTCAACTCTATCTGCTGGATCCTGTTTTGTCAAATTAATTCTGGCTTTCTAGTATTCTTCATCCTTGCACGAGCCAGAGATTCCAAAGGTTCATCCCATCTAGCATGCTGCATTCCATTGCTGCTACAAGCAACTGCATATCTTCTTTCTCTTTCAAAGTTTTTCCTTACTGCGCATGTCTTTGTCCTTTTCCTGCTGTACTTCCCCGAGTTTCCGCACATCATTGATCATTTCCTCATTATTAGCTTTTGTCATGTCGTCACTTGTATCTACTTCCTGCATGTCTTCATCCTCCCCCTTCTTTTCTTCCTCAACTTTTCCCATATAGTTGATCATTTCCTTATTACTTTCTTTTATCATGTTATCGCTTGGTTCTTTGACATCAGTATCCTCTTTGTCTGCCATGTCTTCCACCTTCACAACTTCTATTAGCTGAAGAAATTCAAATGGAGTAGCAGCTGGGTCCAACACCCTGCAACCCTTTGGAGCATCTGGAGCTTCTTGACCAGTGAGTACATATGAAGGTATTTGATGAGAGAATCGAAACATCTCTTCCATCGGAATGATCCTGATTTCTGTTGGATCTAAGTGGTGGTGAAATACTGTCCTGAATCCGGCCACTTTGACCAGAGGAATAACATCTATACCATGCCCTTCGATAAAATCCTCAAGTACTTCAACCACATCAAACTTGTGAATAACCTCATCTGGTGTTACCTCATCCCAGTCAGGAGACCAATTCCTGTATAAGGCCCAAACATCCCCTTTCCTGGGATATATACAAATAGCTCCATCAGCACCTGTTCTCCACCTAACCTTGTGGGAGAAAAAGTTGGTCGAGCTACAGATTTCAGGTCTGCTCAATCTGAAATCCCCACAAATTTTTGAAAAGCCTGAAGCAACCCATTTAATGGGGTCCAGTTTACTATTGGTATTTGGGTTGAGCCAACTGATCTTTATCTTGAATGGATTCATGGAGATGATGCCATGAATCATAGCATAACATCGAGGCATCCCATCATCGTTATCATATACAGCCCATACTTGATTTTCAGTGAAAGATACTTCAGTTCGATCTTTGAAAAAATCATGGAAGTCAGGGTCTGGTACATCAATAGCTGTTGTTTCTAGAAATTTTCTGTTACCTTTAGCAATTGTAGAGCCTGCTAACGACTTGATGGCAATGTTATCTTGAGCAGACGTTTCAGAATTTCTTAAGCATTTCTCTCCTTTATCGTTCACTTTATAGAAGTTATCTCCACTCTCTTTCATCACTGTTTTATCAACAGCATTTGACTGATTTCCCAGGAGTTTATTGCTAATTTCTTTTCTAGCTTTCTCCATAAGAAGATTCCGAAGCTCAACTGGGGAGATTTCCCCCATACTGTCAGTCTTGTTGATTCCATTAACCCTATTATATTCAAAATTAGCCGGTTTAGATCCACCCCGATTTTCCTTACCACCACTTGCACTTGGGTCCTCCATGCCCCCTCTTCTTCTCTTAGCAGGATTATAGTAACCCTTTTTAGAAACATGCTGCTTCCTTTTTAAGGCTTCTTCCCTTTTGCTAGCTGCTTGTGCCTCCTCCCGATCTCGCTTCACTTTATCATATGCCTGCTGAACCACACTTGCAGCTTGAGCCATGTTGGAAACACCGGATGATTTTGAGAATGGAGCCCACTGGAAACTGCCTGTTTCAGTATTACTATAAGATCCTGCTCCAACATTTGGAGCAGCCATGTCATTCCTTCCGGCATTCGATTTGCTTTTATTAGGTACTTGGCGATTGGAATTTTGCTTCTTCTGTGCAAAATTCCATTGAGTTGCAGGTCTAATACCACTTGCAGGTGGAGGAGAAGTCTCTACAGCCACAAATGCTGTACGGCAGTTGGGGCATAAGAGTTTGAGGTTAAGATAAACTCTAAGATACTCGTACTGCATTTTGCACCGAGTGCAAACAGTCCAAAATGTATTTGATTTTGACTTATGAGTAGAAGATGAAGTGTGCTCTTTAGCAGTACTCTTCTGAACAGCTGCGCTTGAAGGGGTAGTCTTTGTAAAATTGTAACTACCATTAGTGCCTTTTTGTGCTGATGAACCTCCAAACTTGGAAGAGACTTTCCGTTCTTTTCCACTTCTCTTATCATATGCTGCTCTTTTAGTCTTATCTGATAGTAAACTCCATGCCTCAGAAACAAGTTTAAAGGCCCCATCAGCTCCAATGGACTTGTTCTTATCAGGGTGAAGCATGAGAGCTAGCTTCCTGTATTGTCTCCTTACTGTATCATCATCAGCAAGGGAGTCCACACCAAGTACACCGTACCAATCTGCTTCTCCATTTGTTTTATTCTCAGCCGAAATATACACATCAAGTGTTGCTACCATCTGAGAAATACCCTCAAGTTCAGGAAATAGATTTAGGGCCTTCAAAGCAAATTTCTTTGCTCCTGATATATCCTTTGCAGCAAACTTCCTCTCAGCAATTTCTTTTGCCCTGGTAGCCTCATCCTTATTGCACTCCATTTTGGTCGCCCTGCCTTCTCGATGTCCTTGTCTACTTTCTCAATAAGTTGTTGTGATATAAAAATATCAACATTTCAATCTAAAAATATCATGATTCTTTAAATATTTCTACATAGTCTGAGCTCCACACAGCTTTGAAAATAAATTTGTCAATGGCAACCGAACCTGCAAATACAAAGTAAGTTTTAGTTGATAAATTAACAACTCAGAGAAGTAAATTGAATTCAAACAAATTCAAATACAGAAAATACACATGCAATATTATTTGGGTAATGCAACAGTAGGCTCGACTTTATAATCGTAACGGCGTATAGTCAGCACTTACAAATTACAGGGAGCTACACAGTTTAAAAGAATGGAGCCTGCACAAATTTTAGAAAATAACCAAAGCTGCAACAAGCACCCAGCTGTGACAAGACCATTAATGTTTTAACAAAGTAACAAACACCACTAACAAAGTATTTGAACAGAGTAGAACAAAACTTTGGTGTTATTAGAATTTAATCAAAATTGTCAATCACAAAATACCAGCACAGAGAAGCTGACCCCAAATCCTCTTAATGGTAGCAGGATGGCCACTATGTTAAAGTCTCAACATATATCTTAAGTAATTTATAATAACATCACATATATAAATGCTCAGCAATTCAAAAACCACGAAGCACCCAAAGTTATAAATTAAAAAAGATAAATTAAAGGGAGGAGAACACCCAGACCGGGAACTAAAAGGGAAAAAAAATCACAAGATTTCCTCAACTAGTCAGGTTTTAAATTAAGAACTTGCACATCAAATTAAATTAAGTGAAACTCAAATATAGAAAATACAAGGGTGGTGATAATATTAGAGTAATGCTACAATACGCTCAAGCTTACAAATGCACCTCTTCATTGGTCAACAATTACAAATCTGCAACAGCTAAACAGTTTAAAACAGTGGGACCTAAAAGTTTTGATAAACAAACAATGCAGCACACAAAATTGCATAAAAGTTCAATAAGAAGTATCTCAGTTACATTTACAGTTTTCAGAAAAACAAATGGAAAGGTTTCATTACATCATTGATGTTTTAAAGCCCTAACCAAATCAACCGATTCAACCAGTCAGACCATGAATCCGCTGTTTCTCCCATCAATTCCCGTTATTCCTTACTACCACCAACTTAACCTATTAAATCAATCAACATGCAAACTAAAGGTCTTGGTCAGCACTTCAATTTAAAATAAATTGCATTATGTTTTTATGTTATCAGGCACAGCACATCACACGGGAATAGAATCAACACAAAGGATCAAAACAGCAAGTAATACTAAATGAAATAAACAAGAAAAACAAAATCCAAAAACACAACCAATTCCTCCGCAGCACTAATCTTAATTCATCACAGGGCAACACAACTTCGTAACTGAAAATGAAAATCAAATATACTCAATTGAAGTAAAAGCAGCAAGAGCATAACCAAATTACCAATTGCAGAAACGAACTCAAAACTCGAACACGCCGAATCTTCCACCGCAAAAACCTCAGAAAAAGTTCCTGCACTTAATGATGATCGCGGACAGAGAAATTCTGATAAAGGGGAAACAAAACCCTAAATATTAATATCCACATTAACAAAAGAAAAATAAAAATGAAGGAAAATTAAAAAAAGGGCAACCCTAAAATAAGATAAAGTTAACAACTTTGGATTGAAAAGAGAGAATAAAAGGAGATTGAGTAAAAGGGGTTAAGGAAGCAGGAAATAGCACAACCTTTCAGGTTTAGTTTTGAAGTAAAGAAGAAGAAAAGTGGAGACTCACGGTGAGGGGATTGAAGATCGTTGAAGAAGAAAGAATAAATGAATATGGTGAGAGAAGTTTGGTTTCATTCTCTCTTTTCTTCTCCATTTTGGTGTCTTCGCTGAGAATTGCTCATGCTTTTACACCTTCTTCTCTCTCGTTTCAGGGTCACACACTTGGAGAGGAACTTCTCTTCACAATAATAAATTATTCTCTTTTGTTGAAATGAATACTTTTGTAACAAATTGGGGGCAATTTATAATATTCGGCTTCAACTAATGACAAATAAATATATAATCATGGCTCCAAATTTGTCTTTACATAGACTATATTCTTATAAAACTAGGTAATTTTCAAATTTTTAAATTGAGTATAAAAATTAAAGGGTTAAATATATCTTTCTATTTTCTAATTCAAATTTTAGACTATTTGGATACTTTATTAAATTACTATAAGAATGAGTCTTGTCAGTTTTTTTACGTGACTCATTATAATATTATAAT
>Ga0123342_1004708_pt1 | contig 20535 bp, 3 predicted proteins | sample Turbeawhitnodule_FD_89960 | JGI IMG/M metagenome (GOLD analysis project Ga0123342, IMG submission 89960) | Root nodule microbial communities of legume samples collected from Mexico - Turtle bean Mexico white nodule | ecosystem: Host-associated > Plants > Roots > Nodule | place: Mexico: Nepantla...
AAAAAAATATATATATGTGTTTTATATATATTTAGAGAGATAAAAAATTTTTTTGTGTATATACATATATATATATATATATATATATATATATATATATATATATATATATAACTTTGTAACGCTAATATTTAAAACTAAGGAAATTCTACATAAGTATAAGTCATCAATTTATTAATCTAAAATTCATAAAAGAATATAATATAAGTTGTAATTTTGATACTCAAACGAAATGATAATTTAAAAAGAAAATATTCGAATATTTCCTAGCTTTGAGGAAACTAAATTGGAAATTTATTAGTATATTTAATATATAATTTAAAATAAAGAAAATAAATGAAAAGGAAAATCCACGTAAGCCTCTGAAATAACCAACCAATCACACACACCATGTGACTCATACTCACTCACCCTTTCTTTCACAGTTTCACACTTTCACACATAACTCAACCAACTCACTGCTCCTCTCTGTGGAAAACCCGACCCGCAAAATGCGAGCCAAATCGGAGCCCGCGGCCCAACCTCCATCCTCCTCCTCCGGCGGCGCTTCCTCCGGCGCGTCGCTGGATCCAATCTTCCACCTCCTCCGCGTGCTCCCCTTCAGCTTCCTCCGCCCCCCGCGGCTCCGCCTCAAACTCCCCTCCCTGACCCTCCCATCCCCCCACGTCGTCTTCGCCCTCCTCCTCCTCACCTACTTCATGGTCGTCTCCGGCATCGTGTACGACATCATCGTGGAACCTCCAGGCATCGGCTCCTCGCAGGACCCCCACACCGGCTCTGTGCGCCCCGTCGTCTTCATGTCCGGCCGCGTCAACGGGCAGTACATCATCGAAGGCCTCTCCTCCGGCTTCATGTTCGTGCTCGGCGGCATGGGCATAATTCTCCTTGATCTCGCGCTCGATCGCAACCGCGCGAAGTCCGTCAAGGTCTCCTACACCTCCGCCGGCGTCTCGTCCATCGTCCTCGCCTACGTTATGAGCATGCTCTTCATCCGCATCAAGATCCCCGCCTATCTCAGATGAACTCGTGCGCTTTAAGTCATTTGTAGTTTCACTTTTGATGAGGTTTCGTTTTCGCGGTTTCTAGGGTTGATGAAATTACATGGATATAGTAATTGAATCTGATTTGGTGTTATTTATATGGAATGTACTTTTTGGAGTAAAATTAATATGTCACGGCTGTGTTTTCTTGTATTTGATGTGCTCTCTGAATGTGATTCGTGAGTGTTGTTTGGATCGGTCTTAGTGTTGATTGATTGTGGATTGCAGCATGTTTGTTAAGGTGCAATCCTCTTTGGTGAACTACCTCGTTCTTATACACTCACACACCCTACACAGTGTTTGGATGTTTTCTTCATTATTACTATGAGAGAGACTATTAGATTTGGGATTGCAGACAATCCCAGGAGCGGAAAAAACTGGACAGTGAAAATGGGAGTGGCGATTCGATTATGGATTGGCTGATTGTTGTGTATGTGTATGAGCTTTATCTACACTTTTTATAGTTTAGCTGTGGTTGTGGTATGATCTTGCTCTTCCTCTTGTTGATATGATGTGTGTATCCCTCTGTTTTGTGTTTGTTTCATCTGTTTTGTGATTGAATGACCTGCATTCTTCTAGCTTCAGTTACTTAGAACAATCGTAGCTTGTGTTGTTGACCGCTACAAACCCACATAGGCCTCTCTTGTACCACACAATGCTAGAATCTAAGTACTTTAGACAGCAATTTATGTCTTTGTTGTTTGTGAACTTTAGACTTGTTTAGATGAACTGCCATAAACACGTCTAGAAAAAGAAAATAAGAAGAAAAAAATGAAAGTTTTTCTATAAACTAAAACTAGTTTATAGTTAAAATCATCATTTAGTGAAAACTAATATGAAAAAACTTTTACAAATTGATTTATGCATAAGAAGATTTAACTTAAGAAAAATTTTATATTAATTCTTTTGTTCTTTTCTTCATCTAGAATATTTATCGACCTTACTGCTTATATTAATCTTTCTTTCCTTATGTATGTCCTAGGGATGTCTGCAGAGCCATAATGTTTACTTGATTATTGCTCACCTTGCTGTTGATAATTATCACCAGGCTAATAGAAGGTGAAAGTCTCCTCTTTAATACCCAGTTGATATTCCATAGAACATGCATGCAATAGAATTATCAGAGTGGAAGATTACTTTCTTTTTTAGTTTCACTTTCAAATGATCTAGGCAAATCAGTCATTGCAGTTTTTTCCTCATTACCAAAAGCCTTCACTCAAGTGGCACCAAGTTCTTTCTCACTAAAGCTGATTTGCCCACACTTTAGTCTTCCATCCTACTTCCCAAACCAAGCCTTAGATGCCATTAGTAACCCTGAAACCAAAAGTTTAAAAATTGTCCACACAAAAAGATTTTTGGTCTTGATTAGCTTTGCTCTTTTCTTCCCTTTGTCTTTCTCCAGCCTTTGTGGCACTTTGTTGCGGGACAGATTCCCCTTGGCTATGGAACTGAATTTCCTCTAAATTACTTTCTCCCACCTTGCATCCCGCGTTGTCCAGCATAGGGAGTGGCAAACGGGTTACTACTGAGTCTTGTGGGTAATGGCTTCTCAAAATATAAAAAATAATATTGTGATAGAAGTTGTGATTGAAACAAATCTTTAAATCGTGTATATACAGTCTTTCAAGCCTTTGGAGGAAGATTTATGTTACGAATTTAATTATGACCTGTGAAGGTTATCAGTTTGAGGTTTCTCTTGCAATCAGTAATTCAACTGTTTTTCACCCGGAGATATATATCTGTTTTTTGTGAGAGTGCATTATGTTAAACTGTTTCTAAGTTTGGCTTGCTTGCACTTTGTAATTTTTTATAGATACTTATTTCTTTTTATATATTTCTATAGCAAGTGACTGTGTCAGCTGTTGTATACTCTTGCTTTTTAATGCCTGATATATGGTACTCGGGGATCATAATTAAGGGATCTTGGTTTCATTAAAAAACTTTTTTATAGACATCTTTAATATACTCGAACACTAGTTGAAAAAGTGAGTTCATAGCTATTCTTGACAAAATACTTCTTAGACATTGTTATCAAAAAGAATAAAAAAGAAATTTAAAAACAACTTATATTATAAATAATGTAACACTCTTAACATTTTTTTCTGAGGCTTGATTTAGTAAGACTTAACTGGTTATATTTTTAACTTTCAAAACGTTTTTAAAATTTCTGTTGTGAATTATAGGAAGTTGTAGAACTTAACAAATTTGGTATTTTGGTATGAATTATACAGTCAATTGTGTTTGTGTCCTATATTTTGCACATTAACAATGTCCTTGTAAGTATTATGTCTGTGTTGGAGTTTGTGCTTCATTGATAGCATTCTTGCAGTGGTTCAACCTTGAACTTCGTCATAGGTGATTAGTGGAAGTCTGAAATGGTGGTTTGGTTTATTGTTCTACTGGTCTGCATGTGATAGGAACAAAACGTGCCTCAAAATGGGATGGCTGATCATTTCATGTCCGTTTTGCCTTTAAAGATTTAAAAAAAAAAAATTAGATATTCATATCAGTAAGTCAAATCACAAAGTTTCGTATACAAGTTCAGAAGTTTTAGATTTCGTCATCTGGAAGTTTACTTGGACAACATAAATGACCTTCTGGATGTCAAGATTCGTAAGCAAACATAAATAAGTTATGGATTTCGATACTCAACACCATTCCGAACATGAAAATCTAGAACTCATAATTCACTTATGGATATGGATATCCAGATACTTAAATGAAGTACGAAAATGACCTTCCAGATATCGAAATCCAGATATCGAAATCCAGAATATATAATAATCACTTCTGGATTTCGGCATCCGTAAGCAAAAATAAAATCAAGGACAATGTTGGGTTTTAAATTTTGTATTCAGTGCATGTCTTAAATGATATGGTACAAGGAGAAATTGCCAAATGAGAAAAGGGCAGTTTCTTCCTGCACCCCTACATTTTTCTTTTTGCACCCCCACAATTTTGTAAATTCCAAAACTGACCCCACAATTTCGGGATCTGAGAGTGTGCTACGGATTCATCAATCTGGAAGTGAATCATATTGCATTCCGGATGAGGGGGTGTTCCGGAAGCAAAGTTTGCATAAATTATTGATTTTTGGGTTGCTGAATCCGGAAGCTTAATTTCTATTACGGATTGGTGAATCCGGAATGATTTTTTTCAATTATGGATTTCTGAATCCGGAATGTATATTTTTGAATTATAGATTGGCGGATCCGGAATGTTTTTTTCAATTATGGATGTTTTGCATTTTTTTACTTTGAATTAACACTATCATTTATGTACTACCGGAAGCATCAATCCGGAAGATTACCAGATGCACCAATCCAAAAATTTACCGGAAGCGCCAATCCGAAAATTTACCGGATTTCATAATCCGGAATACAAAAAAAAATAAATGTACAATTTATATAGGGACACTTTTGTCTTTGAGCAACCTTGTGGGGGTGCAGAAAGAAAAATATAGGGGTGCAGGATGAAACTTCCTGGGATAAGTATCAGACTTAAGGTCCAAGCCCAAATCTAATAATAATTTGTGTTTTTCTTTGATAAAAGGTAGAAGGGGTCAAAAGGGGAATTTGGGTTGAGGAGGCATTTTTTGGAGGAGCTCCACTCTTACCTTTCCATATCTCTTAGCTCAACCTTCTGTAACCATGGGATCCATGGCTACCACATTGCCCTACTCTTCATTTTGGAGCTACCAGTTTGTGAAGGAAAGGCAGTTGCAGGTGGGGGTTTATCAGAACTCATTAAAAAAATAACGAAAAACAATCTAGAAAATATAACTAATTAAAATTTAATTTTTTTAATCAATTTATATTTTTTTCCCCCTAGATTTGAGTAGTTTGGTTGGCATTGTCATTTCAGAACGGTTCAAATCAAAATCAAACATTTAAATATTATTGTATCATTTATTATTCCTCAATATACTATAGAGATGTGTGTAAAAGAGGATAATCTAATGTATTTAAGTGTACTGCCTATAAATTTGTGACAAAGGATCAACATATTAATAAGGTTGAGGAAGAGTTTTCTTGGTAATGTGAACATTTAATTATAATTAGTCTTGAGGAAAAAAATTGCTAAAGCAAAATAAAATATTAATAGAAACAAAGAATACTAAGGCAAAATAAAATACTACTAGAAGCAAAGAATACAAAATAATTAACTTTAATGTTTATGTTTTTGAATTTTGTTTGTACAAGTTTGTGTAAGTTTTGTTAAGTTTATGAAAAGTAAATCCTAGGGGTTATGGAATACTTATGACACAATGTATATATCTTTGTTATTTAACTTTCCATATTGTTGTAAAAACATAGAATAAAATTATTTAACATGATATAATGTTAAGTTGTCATGTAAAAAAAATCAAATACATATACTAATGTACTAATGAAAATTATATGATAAAACCACAAAACTAATCTAAACAACCCATAAAAATTGATTTAGTTTGGTTAAAAAAATTATATTCAAACCACAATAACGAAATTAAATTATGGTAGAATAAAATTAGACATGAAAAATTTAAAAATCTAACTAAATTGCATTAACAATTATTTCATAACTAACCACATTTTCATCACATTCAACCACCATAATGGATTGTTTTTAAATAAAAATCAAATTACCATGTAGTATACTACTAATAATATTTACTTAAATAATATTATTTACTTTTTAAGGTCAGAATTAGTTCCTGGAATTATAAATAAAGAAAATTGTTAATGAAAGAGAGAAATGTAAAAAATTATATTAATGAAAAAAAGAAGTAAAATAATTAAGAATATGCATTTATACATTTATATTGTTGCCCTATTTGTGTGGTGTGCTAGTTTAAATGATTTTTAAGACTATAAAAGTTAAAGAATAAAAATAGATTAGGCCTTATTTATAGATAATTGTAAAATACAACTACTAAATTTTTTTCGTTCTATCGGTTAGAAATTAATCTCACTTGTAGTACTTTGAATCACACTTTCACTCTCAACTTCTTTCATATTTTTGTTGAAATTTTTTCTGTTGGTTGATAATTGTAATAGGATATTATTGTTTTTGTACTTGTATAAATAAAGTGGGCTTACATTGTACCTAAAATTGATTATATAATTGTTGACGTGTCCGTCATTTGGTCGTTCTCTTGCTCGTCACTTTAGGTCTCATTTCTTAATTTGCTGGTTCTCGGTTGGAGTTGACCTGTAAAAGATATTCTGACGATCAAGTAAGTATTCAACATTCAGAGTATATATTAAAGAACTGATTCAAAGATTACCTTACTTTTGAATAGGGTTTATTTATAGTGTTTGATCATGAGTCATTGGTTGTAATTGGCCGAATCTATCATATATCAATGTTAACTTATTTTTAGGGAGATTCCTTGATTTCTTGAGGTGTTACCCAGATTTGGTAAAACGTGTCCCAATTTCATAGGAAGTCTTTACAATTGTCTTAACTGTTATTGATTGTAACCGTTTTAAATGTATTTTGGAGTGATGCGACTCGTCTGATGCCGACTGATATAGTTTCTATTCAAAAAAACTACACAATTTTTTATTCATTAAACATGATTTTGGTTTTTTTTCAACATTTTTTTACCACACGTCCTTTTTGTTATCCTTGAAAGAATTATATTCAAAATTCATAAGCTGAGTATTTTTACTTATTTCATCAATAAACCCATAAAAAGGAGAGTGAAATACCTTTTGATCCTCTAAAAATTCAAGGTGTTTGCTGATTGATTCCCATTTTTTGTTATTGCAACTGGGCTCAATAAATTTTCCATTAGCATATTGGACTATTAATTGTACTAATGAAATGTTCTATCGATGTTTATGTGCAATTTCTAATACATTTTATATAAAATTCACAAAACTAAAAATGAAAAATGAAAAATGAAGTCCAAAGTGTTTGTTGATTTATCCCATTTCTTGTGTTGATAATTGTGACACCTTGATCGTTGGAATCCAGCACAGAGAACCAAACCATTCAACAACGTAGTTCGTGCCATCATAATCTTTAACATCTTCATGCAACATATTCAATTTTTTCAACTCCATGCAACATAAAAAAAAACTCATTTACTTATGAAAATCAATAGTAAGATTATGAACACAATCGATCTTAGTTTATGCAATAACTAATTTCTCTGGAAACGACAGTGATTTACAAAAGCATTTTCAGCTGAAGGAATTGCGGGGCGACGAGAAGAACCGAAGGGGTGAAAGCATGCCCATGAAGCCCGGCGAAGCAAGACCGTTGATATTCTGATGCTTAAGCATGTTGTAACCTTCTCCTCGTTTCCCTCCTCTACCTTGTTTATCGAAGGTTCCACACTTGACCATCTTCATCATCCACCACCTCTTCTTCGTTGGACGTTGATCACTCGAGTTCATCTTATGGTGCAGGTACTCCATCACCACATGCAGTCCCTGCTCCACCACCTCCATTGAGGGACACACCAAAGGGTTCCCTTCAACACTTAGCTTCTTGAGGTTCTTGAGGCAGCCAATGGAGTGAGGCAAGGTCTTGATGTTGTTGTAGCTGAGGTCAAGTTCGAGGAGGGACAAGAGGAGCCCTATGGAATAAGGGAGGGTTTCCAAGTAGTGGAAGTTCTGGCTCACATTCAGAGTCTCAAGGTTCACCAGGTTCTCTAGGTCCTCCGGAAGTTCCCTTAGGCAATTCAAGCGTGCATCAAGAACCTTCAGAGATGTTAGGTGTGAGGTCGAGCTTGGAAGAAAAACCAGCTTGTTGGAGTTCACTGACAGCTTCTTCAGGTTTATCAGCTCGAACCCTATTGTGTCTGGTAACTTGCTCAGCTTGTTGAAGTTTGCATTCAGTTCTTCTAATGCTCTGATCATGTCAAATCAATCAACCACCATCAAAAATCATATATGTATGAACTAGTATAAAGATGTGAAGATCAATAATGAAAGATCATGCAGAATAATGCATAATTTCCCTCACTTTCCATTCTCAGAAAACAATAGTTTCACCAACTTAGAGAGTTCTATATAATTTTTCATATGATGGTTTTGTAAATAAATATTAAAATAATAGTATTAGGAGTTGTGAAGGTATTATTATCTTATAAATTTTAATTTTATTTATTTAAATTTAGGGTTTATGATTTAGGATTTAGATAGATTTTTTTATATTTTGGAAACACTTAGCCTATTATTTTTAAAAGGGTTAAAACATCTATAAAAATGTATTTTAATTTGAAAGGAAAAGCATGATGCATGGCATGTTGAATTAGGATTGAAAATGATTGAGGAATTAGAATATTAAATGGAGATTATTCTTGTGGTTACACATAGTCCATTCATTTGACTTGTATAATATTGTAGAATTATTATTGATGTGCCTTTTGACAATGTAAAAGGTTGAGGTGTTAGATCATCAATTATAATTGGCCAAGAGTGTTTTGTTCAGTCATGCATTCAAACTCTTCCTTTACAACACCATTCATTTCAATCAAATTAACCCATATTTCAAATTTGTATTAATTATTGGACCTACCTTTGATTTTGATGTACAATCCAAAATATAACTACAATCACGGAAAATAATATAATATAAAAAAAAATGAAGTGTTCGTTTTTTCAAACTGTAACCCTTGATATCTGTGACTGGCAACCCACACTTTGGTTAGATTCTCAAATTATTTAACTCCATTTTCTTCAAAAGAATAGTATATGGGTTGCTATCATCAATAAATTAAATAGCTCTAAAAATCTTTTAGACTATTATTTATTAAGCTTTCGAATAGGAAAATGATAGTGTGAGAATTTAAAAAGTTGTGATAAGTTTAAAAATAAATATATATAATAAAAAATAAATTTATAATTAAATGATATAAAAAGTATTAAAATAATAGTACCGATGTAACGTTATATAAAAAAAAATAAAAATTGTAAATATCATTGGTCTTTCGAATATGAACATGGAGAAGGGTTTTTGCAGACTTTCGTACACAGAATTTCAGGCCGTTTATCACAAAAGAAAAATATAAAACGGAAACGTACGTTTTCTCTGCAAATTGTTTTTTATCATGATAACGTAGACCACAGGAAGAACCTTTCATATATATATTTATAATTCTTTACTTTTAAAAAAAAAGTATAATTCAGATAAAAAAATGTCGTTTTATATTAGATTTTAAAATAAATTCTCATTGGTGTTTGATTTTCGTAAAAAAAAAAAAAAATACTGTTTTTTACGGTGATGTTGTTCTTATATATTTATTTGTCATTTTTATAATTTTCTATACTGAATTGACTCTTCCCTTTTCTTATAGGGTTGTGAATCCCAAATAAACAAATGAATAATAAAAAAAATACATATTACAAACCAATAAAATAATATTTTAGTTATATTTAACTTATTTTTTGAATTTTAAATATCATTATATTATTATGTGGATATGTGTTTCTAATGTGTGTGGTGTGTAAAAGAAATCTTTTCCCTTCTTATATCTCTCCCAAGTACTCAAAAAATGTGTGAAACTTCAATTTCTATTCTACAAAAGTGTATTCTACCATTTAAACCATAAATTGATTAAGTTTGTTGAATGCTAACTTCCTTAATTTAGTATAAGATCAGAAGTGAGTTAAATGGAGTAGATAGAAATAATTAATGAAGCGATTTGAACAGGATTAGTTTTAGCTAAACAGAAAAGTTTATAATTAATATATGCAGATTCCCAGAAGTTGATGATATAATTATAGCAGTGGAAAGAGAAGTGGTGAAAAAAAAGATACCTGCAATTCTCAATGGTTTTGGGAAGGAATTGGATGAAGTTGGCAGAGACATTTAAAACCTTAAGCTTAGAGAGACAACCAATCGAATTCGGAAGAGACTTCAGCTGGTTCGACCCAACATCCAACACCTCCACATTTAGCAGTCTCGCAGTTAAGGATTCAGGAATCTCCTGTAACAATATTGACGAAAAACAAGTTCAGAAGTAAACAAACACTTCATTCCAACCTTAAAAAAAGCTATAAAATCAAAATCTCTTTATCAATACTGAGATTGGTTCCTTGATCCTTGAATTAATATAACCATAGAATGAAAGAGATTTGAGACTTCTTCTTATTCTGTATTAAACCAGTCATTAATATATATATTCATGACATATCCTTCAAAACTCATTTTTGTAACTGCATATATAGTAATAATATACAGTCAATTTTGTGTGAGAAAAATTAATCAGGAATGACTCTGTCAGATGCACAGAAAACTGGTATTATCAGGTTTTGAGCTTCTAAATAGACAGAAACATGATTATTTTGCAGAGTTAGGTTTGAGAAGTGATTTTGAAAAGGTGGAAAGTGAAGGTACCTGGAGATTGTTATTAGACAAGTTCAACTTTGAAATGGTGGCTAAATCAAGAGAAGGTTTGGGAAGAGAGTCCAAGGCCATGCCACTCAAGTCCATGACCTGAAGCCTCTCTTTCTCCATGCCTTTGTTTCTCTCCCTCTTCTTCATCATCATGGGTGGTTGATGATGATGATGATGATGAAGCTGTTGCAAATGGTGCATATCTTTTCTTGGTTTTTGACTTTGAACAAAAGCTTGAGAGAGAAGAAGAGAAGAAGGGTTTGGATTATTATATAGTGTGAAGAGAAGAAGAGAAAGGCCAAATGGGAAAACAAGATAAGACGTACGGAATAGGAAGAGATGTTGATACAACACTGACGTGGCATCAAGTACAAGAGCCGTAGGGTCAAATCTTGCTTCCAGACCCACGTTCTTTACTATTTACCACCACCTCTTAAATTCACATATATTAATAACTTCTTATTCAAAAAACATTAATTACAATAAAAAATATATACAGATAGAGAGAGATTTTAATATATAAAGAATTCCATACAACACCTGTTTCTGTGTTATTTCTTTTCTTTCACTCTTACCAATGTTCTCTGATATTCACCAATTATTTTACTGAGCTGTAAGTACGTAACGTGATTTATATATTTAATGATTATTTAATATGAGATTTAAAAATTATATAAAGTTAATATTTTATACTGGGAAGTGGTACCTTGACTAAAATAGTAATAAAGGTTAATAGAAATTAAAATGGAATTAAGAGAACGTGGGGCTACAAAAAGAATTTTCAAAAATATTTCTTTTGCAATAAAAATTAAATAAAAACTGGAAAATAGAAGAAGCTTGTTTTTTCTTTTTAACTATGTTATTATTGGTATGAAATATCTTTATTTTACAACCATGAAAGATGTTTTTATGAAACATCTTAAAGTTGCAGTGGCTTTGCTTTAGATTCCAGAAATTTGCACACTAAGATTTTATGTTCACATGTTATCGAGGGTAGTTATAGTATTCTATCATACACATTAATTGATTATGCTCATAAAAAAAAATTATTATGGTTTTTCTAATTAGGTTGTTTTGTAAAGTCACTATCTTATTTTAGAAAGTAAAGTAAATTGTTATAATAATTGATGATAAAAATATTTTTGATATTTTGTGTATATGAATAATAAATCGAAGATCTGTTGAAAAATCAATGCTATTTTTTTTATTAATGACTAATATTGTTTTATTTTTACTCTTTTGGATAAGCCTAATATATTTACGAAAGGTACATAGAAGATTAGATACATGGTTGAATGAATCTTGTGGTAGGAAAGTTAGAGTCATGTTTGAATTTATTTAACCTTTAACATCACATCAAATTTTAATTAGCTTGAGTAAGGTCAATCAAATTTTCATCAAATATATTTATCCAAATAAACCCAAACATTTATTCCTTTTTTCATTCCAATATTTATTAATAATAAATTTAAATAAAAAATAACTACACAGAATTTATCCTAAATGTTTTATGGAATAAAAATAATTTGAACACAAATATGGAGATACATATCATCTTTAAAATGTGTCCTACGAGGAAACATATTTATATATTATATAATTATGAATTATATAAATTGATAATAAAAAATTATGTACATTAAGTATGTTTCAAATTTTTTTTATCAAAAAGATATTTTTCATGACTGGTTCAAAAAGATTTGTTTTTTTAATTTTATAATCATAATAAAAATTTATAAATAAGTTTGAATTTTTAGAAAATTAATGTATTTTTTTTTAAATTGTGTTAGACTCGTGTTAGAATTGTCAGAAATCCAACAAATATTTTTTGAATTGAACACGATATGCGTCCTATGATATACGCATGTTAGTGTCCAATACATTTGTTCAACACAAACACATTATTTAAGTAAGAGGAGTGTCAAGCTTCATATTAAAAATAAAATGAAAATTTAAACTAAGTCAGATTATTTTTATACAAATATAAATAGAAGTGTCACTAATTACATGAAATTTGTTTTGATATTTTGACTCTGACCTAATATTGTACCTAATCAACCTGGCACACCATATAAAAAACAAACACACTTGTGTAATTAAAAAAGGTATCGTTTTAAAAATAAGAATAAATAATGCCCACATAATTAAGAATAACCGTCAAAATAAGAAATAATTCTTTTTAAATTATACTAAAAGAAATTGATTCTTTCCATTTATTATATATACATATTTCACAAAGTCAAAAACTTTATACCCTCCATTTTATAATAATCAACTCAAAAATTAAATTTATCATACTTTTATATTAATTACTTGTATAAAAATTATTATATCAAAATATATAAACCTCCAACTTCAAAAATAATTCTACTCAAAAAATAAATCACTGAAATATCTATATATTCACTTTTTTACTGTATTATTTTATTTTAATACATTGTATTTTTTTAAAATATAATATTATAATATACTGTTAGGTGGATATCACATTATTTATTCATTCCTTTTTCATATGATTATCCAACCTATTTTATTTTTTATCTCCGATTTATTTAATTTTTTAAATTAATACTTGTTTCTTCATTATGGATATAGTAAAAAATTGATTTGTATAAAATAGATAGCTAAAAAAATGATATATAAAGTTGAAAAAGGTTCTTCTTATCTGTCTTTGCGTGCCGCGAATCTTGGACTTGTTGTGATTTGTGTTGAGTTTACATAAACAATCATGCATTTCATTATGTTCATTCACATTTTTATGCACACACCATAAGTCACATTAATTTGTACAATTTTTTCAACTCTTATTATCATTTTGAATTGTTTAATCTTGTTAGACCAAATCAAACCTAGTTGGTATTGTCACACATCAATCAATCTATACAAAATTAAGATTATCAATGAATTTAGAGTTGCAAGGTCAACAACTCTAAGATAAATGTCCTACAAATCATGCATAACATTCCAAAACATAGATCATGATGTTTTTATTCCATAAGTAACATGTGAATTGGATTCAAGATTTATATCAACTATATATAAATATTATTTTATAAATTCATTTTATGAGATTAAATCTTACTTAATTTTTTAAGATAATAATATCAAAATCTATCTTAATGAAATTTATTAAGTTTATTGTATTATATATTATCTTATCTTATAATTTAATTTTGTAGAGTTGATTTAGAATTAGAATTTATTTTTTTCACTACAAGAAAATCATTAAATAACAACCAACTTTAGAGACAAAAAAAATAATTAGTCACTACATTAATTAAATTAGATACTATTTTAAAAACATAAAAATTGTTGATATCGTTTTTATTATTAATAAAAAAATTATAAGATAATGTCTAAATTAACTACTATATTTTAGATTATAAATTAGTCTTTAAAAGACTAATTTAAAATATAAGTAATTAGTAGTTAAAATTTTGATAGTTAATAATTAAATAATAATTTAGAAACTATTTTATAAATCTATATTAATAATATAAACTATTACAAAGTGAATTTTAAGTCTAACTAAATTCCATAAAATCAGCTTATGAGGTGAAGTTTGCACCCACTTATATACAATGAATTGTCCTCATCTCTAGTCGATGTGGGATCTCCAACCTAAACTATTTTAGATATTAATAATTTTTAATTTATAAAATGATCTCTAATTTAGTCAATATAGTAATTAATTATTTTAATTTTTAAAATTAGTTTCTATTTAATTATTTTTTTAATGTGATTTCACTCTAACTATTTTGCATTTCAAAATAAATCACAACAAATTAATTTTATTTTATTATGTTTCATTCATCATGTTTTAATAAGAATGCTATAGTTACTTTTTATACTATATATATGGTATCGTATGCTTAAAAATTGTTAAATTTTTGGACAAATATTGTTTTTAGTATAAATATAAATAGTTAAATTATACAGATAGTTATACCATTTAATGAGTTGTTTAATTATGATCATAAACTTTGGGCAACAATTTATTTATTTTTACCTAACTTTTTTTCAAAAGTTGATTTTAAAAAATTGGTCAAGTTGAAAAATAAACTTTGGAGTGCTATATACATATTATTGAACGGTAACATAAAAAAAGCCGTACTTTAGAGATAGAAGAAAATTCAACTCTTCTTACAAAAAGTGTTAGCTCTAAATTTTTGTTAATACTATTAAATGCTAAGTTATAACCATCTTTAATTTGTAACTTCTTAAAGTTCATTTAAACGACTAAATTAGCTTTTTTTCTGACTTAATTAATGATATAGAGTTAGAATAAAATATATTTTCCATCTAAAAGATTTGAAGTTACATTAGTTTCAGTAAAAAAGAAAATAATCAATTTCATTCTCAAAAAAATTAAGAATTTTTTTCTCAATATAACTCTTTAACATTAATTTGAACACAAAAAAAACAAGTGTTTACAATTTAATCTTATAATAATTCCACAAAAATATCAAATAAACATAATTAAGTAAATTAAAATAGTAAGGGTAAAAATTGGTCTGTAAACCTAATTTACATTAATTCAATCCATCAATCGTACATGAACTTTTTTCAGTTAAGTCTATGGACTTGTTTTTAAGTCTTAGGTGAGAAAGTTTAAAGGTTAAAAGAAGAATGATAAGTATATTTTAAGTTTAGTTTTAAAGTTATAAATGGAAAAACAAATTATTTTATTCTTCATTTATCTTGATTTACTATCTTTTTAAAACTATTTTCTTTTACTTTTTCTTTACAAGTTTGCAAAGTTTTACTTCATCTTTTGATTAGTGATTCTAAGATATTCATGATCAAGCTTATATCATTGAATGAAAACTTAGTTTGGGAATATTAAGTTTCTTTTCGAATTTCTAGTTCTCTCATCTTCTTAGGTCTTACATGTGGGTTAAGAAAGTTCTATGAGACTCTCATTTTGTAGTAATGTATTTATTTGCTATGTTTTGACTCCCTAAAAACAATCTAAATGATCTTTGAATGTAATTGATTCATCATTCTCTTCGGAGTTTAGTTATCTTCAAGAGCAAGACAACTTTAATTAAAGGGAAACTAGTCTTTGTATCATATTCTAAATTAGGTTTTTGTAATTATTTGATTTTCTATAGGATTAAAATTTTCAAATGAGTTATGAATTTAACTCGTGTTGGATCCAACACTTATTACTAGGTAAAAAATTATAGTTGATAATCAGAGCATAATTTTTTTTATTTAAGAGTGTAACAACTCAAACATCACGATTAAATTGTGACTTTTCACTCCGCCATGGGATAATCCAAAGATCATGATTGGACTGTTACGTTTCTCCGAACCTCTTCAAATATATATATGGTTTGGATAAAAATGAAATTGATGGTATTGTTTCACTCCAATTGTGTATTTTAATGTTGTTTTGAGTTGAACAAATTGTATGTAAATGTTTGTAGATTAAAAGCTAGCAATAATTATGGTTATTGTTTGAATTTGGTTATGTTTATCATAGGAAATGCTATATGTTGAAATGAACTATTTTACCTTAGGAAACTAAATAAATTGATTGAAATACTTGAAGAACTTGAGTTTTAGTAATCTGAATTACCTTGTGGTAAAATTAGATTAGGTTGAATTATTTCCAACATTTCTAGGATAATGGTTAGAGAAATTTTAGTGATGGTCAAGAATCTGTCAATAAATTTACTATTTATTACTTAACATTAACATTTTGTTGCAACATGGACTTGAACCCAAATTTCATAAGTACATATATAATCTATAAGCACTATATAATTTTTTTAATCGTCATGTTATCATTATTATAATTATTCTTATTCTTATTAATAGTGTTAATAATAATAATAATTTATTAATAATATTAATAAAACAATTATTATTCACAGTTTGCAAAAAGAAAATCAGTTCTTAGGCCTAAATTACTTTTAAGTTTGCAATCCCAAAGATTAAACTGATATGGAAATATTAATTTTGAAATTGGTTAGTTCATCATCACAAAGAGGCTAGTCGATTTCGTGTAATGTATAATTTTGCCTATTTTTGTGTGTGAATGGAATGTGCTGTTCATCTTTTTGTTTATAGAGAAAGATTATTATAAAATAATATAATTTGTGTTGTATGTAACAACTCGGTTTGTAATGTGCAGGTTCAATGTTCAGAAAATTGATCGTACATATAATATAATAATCATGTCAACTTTTAAAATACTTTTAAAAATTATCTTATAATAATATTTTTAAAAAAAATTCATTTATACTAGAATCATGAGCATATATGAAACATGTTAATATACATCTATTGAGATAAAATGTCTATCAAAAAATAATATTTTATGTTATTCATAAATATATAAATATGTAAAACTGATGTTTAAAGTTATTATTGTATTAGAAGAGAAAAGACATTTTTATAATAAAAAAATATTATAAAATAAATTATGTCAACTCTTATAAGAGTATCACTACAAGAAAATCATAAAATAAAAACTAATTTTAGAAAAAAAAATAATTAGTTGCTACAGCGATTAAATTAGATACCATTTTAGAGACTAAATTTTATTATTGTTAAATGGTTTCTAAATTAGTATCTAATTAACAACCAAGGTTTTTGCTACCAAATTTAAAAACTGAATAATTGGTAGTTAAAACTTTGGTAGTTAATTAGATACCAATTTAGAAACCATTTAACATTTAAAAACTATTTTTTTTTAGTTTCTAAAATGATCTCTAGTTTAGTTACTATTACAACTAATTATTTTGGTTTCCAAAAGTTGATTTCTATTTGATGATATATACTAAGACTTTATAGTCTTTGTAGGAATGTTAATTTAAATTTTGATAAATTATATATAGTTATTGATGATTTTTTTATAAAAAAGTTGGAGTACTTTAAGTATTCACATATAATATATTTTTTTGTACTTTTAAAAGAAGATATATTAAAAATATTAGTCTTCCAGTACAATTAATATAGTCTCATATAGTTCAGGAGTCGAGGTTAAAGGTAAGGTATATACTCCTTCAACTCATCAAAATAATTTTAAGAATAAAACTATGACGGAATACTGACCTCTAAAGTGAACAATACCTCATATGCAATAATCAATCCTAACGATATTATTTCTTAGACTTGAAGTCAACAAACACTTTCGTATTAAAATTCTTGAAAGTTAATCAACCTCTCAACTAAATACCTTAATAAAAAAATATTAAAAAAGCATTGGCATGTTTAATTCTATTGCATATGTGAAGATGCAAATGTTTAAAAATAAAAGAATGATAATACATGTGCATTTGTGTCTAAGTAGTTGTATTTGTTTTAAAAAAATGTTTTGGAGAATCTTATGTGGTTGAGTTACACACAAAACAATTCCACAAATTGTAACAATTTTGTTTGTTTGTGGTGTCTAGTAGGTGTACTAGGTCATCCAATGTTTTTGTTGCTTCCAAATCTTAAATTTTGCAAATCCTGTGATAAAATCTCAATATAAAATTACTTTGGTACAACTTTATCTTTCTTTGACTTTTCTCTATTTTGTTTTAATTTACTCTGACTTTAGTCTAGTTTGCTATTTTTATTCAAAATAAAACAGTCTTTACTGTTTATTTCCCCCTTTTTCCGTACAAAAAAAATTCAACAAAGGTGACTTTACATCTGGTCAACGCTGGTACACAGTACGTTAGAAAACGGGCATTAATTTTTTAATGTCCATTTGGGAAATTTTAAAAATCAATTCCCATAAGTATTTGTTTCAAATTTAATATTATTTTTATCTAAAACAATTATTTTAAATTATTTATATGTGTTTATGAGTATTTTTGTGCCATTTATGAGTTGTCTTTATTGAATTGAAATATATTTAGTTTTGTTTTGCAAATTTACTCAGTTGTTGTAGCCAAAGTAAACAGCAGTTGGAATTTAATATTTTTAAAAAGTTAAATATTTTATTTACACTCTTTTTTATTATTTATTTATTTACTTAAACATTATATATACTTGTATCAAAAGTATATATATTGTAAATTAAACCCACTTTACTATATCTACTTTAAAAAAAAGTCAGTCGAAAAAAGTTGGAAACACATACAGCTGTAAACGTTGACTATATAATTATAATAACTTCATAAGGTTACTAAAAATTTTTAAATAGTATTTTGATTAATTGAAAAGATATTTTAAGGAAGTTCTTAATAAAAGTTAATATCTTAAAGTAAAGTTTATATTTCTAAAAAACACAAAGTCTAGACCTTAACTTAACCTTTATTAAATAAAATTCTTGTTTTACCATATGCTTTCTTCAAAATATCTAATTTGCATGAAAATTTGGTCTATTATATATGAATGTGTTTAAAAAGAATGTTTTGTTGTAAGACCACCAAAATATTGAGGTTCTTATCATATTATTGGCCTATGTTAAAATTTAGAATTTTGTTTAACATTATTATATAATATATTTGTAACATAGTACCATGATCTATATGAGGACAAAATATTAATAGTTTATATCGAAAAGTAATGCATGAATATTAAACATGATGAAAACCATTCAAGTTCAAATCAAGTGCTAATTACATCATTTGGATTAATTTTTCACCTTGAGAAGGAACTATATTAGTCATAATAATGTCTTAGAATTTGTCAGAAGGTTTTGGAGTCCTTCTAACCTTGCAACAAGTCAAGTATTTTTGGAATTTCTTAATCCATCTTTCCAAGGTAACTCATTATTTTGCCAACTTTCTAATATGTTTACAAATAAGCTAAAAGTGCATGTGGGATTGCAACTTGTGAATAGTCATATATAAAGCAACTCTCCCACGCCCCATAATTACCAATCAATAACTTTAATTGGACCAACATGACAAACAATAAACATAAATCAATTGCTTACTTTAGAATGTTTGAAGTCATAATCTTTTTCATTGTCTTTCATCACTCCCAAGTAAACCATGAATGAAGAAATTGTTGTTTAGTGGTCTTTGTAATAGCTTGTGATGCAATTTACACATATATGATGAAGCCTAAGTACAAAAGAAGGTCATACAACACTGAAGTTCAACACAATTTATCTATAAAGTATAGTGAAAATTTAAATTAAACTTATATTTTTTCTTACCCTCCACCATATGGTTGAATAATAAGATGATTCTTGGGTAGAGGTTGTTCCTCTTTTAAGTTTGAATTAAGTATGCAAGTAGACAAGTTTGATGATAAATTATCTTGTAATAATGATGGGACTCGTGTACATTGGGGTTGTGACTGTGATGTAGCTGCTTTTATGAATGCAGTTCATTGACTTTAGTATATCTAAATAACTTTTATGCAACCATAAGGGTTTATGGATATATGTTATTGATGAGGATGAACTTGTTGACACATATACTTGGTGATCTAAACTTGAAATTGATTGGTTCGTCCCCAAGTTTCACTTTCTTTGTATCATGAATTGTATCATCTCAAACAATGACAGTGGTGAGATTGTCCACAGTGTAAGACTAAATTGTCCCTTATTTTATCTGAATTGGATTGGTTATCAAAAATAGTGTCTTAGATAAGTTTACATCGATTAAAGATTAAGATATTTCATTGTATATAATTGAGTGAAAACTTCATCCCATTTGAGTTAGGTTTAAAGTCCACTTCATAATATGGTATCAGAGTCATTTAAAGTCTATCCTAACAAGTGTTTAGTGAGCTTATCAGGTCATCCGATATCAGACCGTTTTCGAACCACTCATAATATGTTATCCTACACAAAACAAATTTCACTGGTTCTTCCAACACCTCTATGTGATTTTAAATATATCTATTTGTGTATACCTTTCATTTAGATTAAATAATTGAAAGCTAAAATTAAATCTGAGATTATATATCAAATTATACAATCTAAATTATAAATTTAATTTATATACAAAATGTATAATTTCGGATCTGATTTTAACTTCTCAATTATTCAATTCAATATATGCATTAAATTTATATTGTAAAATCTTGTATAATCTGATATTATAGTCAATTGTATAATCCCATATTATTTTTTTAATAATATATATATATATATATATATATATATATATATATATATGGATCCGTTATATAAGGAATTCGTTATATATAACGGTTTATCCAATCTGAAATATTAATAAGTATCAATACTACACAATAA
>Ga0123342_1004709_pt1 | contig 20533 bp, 4 predicted proteins | sample Turbeawhitnodule_FD_89960 | JGI IMG/M metagenome (GOLD analysis project Ga0123342, IMG submission 89960) | Root nodule microbial communities of legume samples collected from Mexico - Turtle bean Mexico white nodule | ecosystem: Host-associated > Plants > Roots > Nodule | place: Mexico: Nepantla...
ACAAAAGAATAAAACAAAAATATAAATGTTGTAAAAGCCCAATTAGATAAAAACTTGCAAGAGGGGTGCACAAATAATAAAAAAGGTGCAGAAAGAAAGCCCAAGAGTAAAGGGGAAAGCCCAAGAGTAAAGGGGAAAGCCCATTAAAGAAACTCTATAAATAGGAGTTCAGAGATAGAAAGAGGTAAGAGTGATTTTATCTGATAAATATTAAACATTTTCTGACTTTGGCATCGGAGCGACTTGTAGGTACCTCCCACCTGTTGTGAGGAGAAGCCGAGAGCACCAGCCTAGAAGAGAAGCCGAGAGCACCAGTCTAGAGGAGAAGCCGAGAGTATCAGCCGAGAGCACTAGCCGAGAGCACCAACCAAGAGGAGAAGTCAAGAGTTCCCACCAAGGAAAGAAATTAAGTACCCAGCTCAAGATAGTATTCAGCTTAAGATTGAAGAATTAGTCTTGTTAACCTTTTTCGAGTGTTCTTGGTCCCTCTTGTAAGAACAACAAGAGTATTAAAAAACTATCAAATTCACTTTGTAATATTTGAGAAACATCAACATCTAATTTTCAACATTAACATTGATTTCAATATTTTTCATATCAAGAGTAATCTCTCAGTTATTTTCCTAACATCATCGTGAAAGTATATAGATTTTGTTTACAGGATACCTATTGGTCAAGATATTGTGTTGTACATGTTCTCCAAATTTTAACCAAATTGCAGCTAACATAAAAGTAATATTGACCTTTCAATCTTCAATTTCTCTTAGGATCAATTAATAACTTTACCAACCTTTTAATAAAATATTTACTTTAACAATGTTGGTTTTAATTAAAGATATGCTAAAGTTATCAAAATATCTAATTTATATTAACTTTCTTTTAATAAAAATAGAAATAAATAAAAAGAGACTAAAACTCAAAATATTTCAATTAAAGTTTCTTATAAAAAAAAGAAGTTAGTAAAATATTATGTTTAAAGTGATTATTTTTATTTTAAAAAATATATTTGATATTGTTTAATTTTAAATATTAAAAAAAATACATAAAAGTATTAATTTATTTTAACTAATTTGTGTCATAAAATATAAGATAATATTGATTAAATTATTTCTCTTAAAATAATAAACAAACTTAATCAAATAAAATATAAAAAAATTTAAAAAATATGTTTATTTTGATTATTAATATTTTATTTTTTAAAATTTGTAGTCATTCTTCCTGATCTTATTTGACAATTTTTTTTTTACTTTTGAAAAATATTAAGATAAAAACATTTAATGTATCTTCATTATTTTTCCTAACCGTATTTTCTGTTTTCAGAGAAAAAGAAGTTACAGTATTTTACTTTCATTAAAAGAAAACTAATTTTTGGATCGGAATGCTCTAATTTTCGGATGATGAAAAGAATTATGTTTCTTCCACTTTCATTTTCTACCACCTATAAAATATTTTTTTATCCTTTTTGTTTCATCTCATATGGATTAATGATATTTCAGATTATATAATTTGAAAATCAGAATGATATTTTAGATTATATAATTTGGAAATCTGAATTTGAAAGGAGCTTCAAGATTATGTAATTTGGATACGCATTTAAAAAAAGACAAAAAATTACATAATCTGGAAGCTAATGCATATTAGAAAAGACTTATGGATTATGTAATCCGAAAATTAATAATGCATCTGAAAAAATACTTTCAGAAATTATGTAAACTAGAAGCTAATTATGAATTTGAAAAATGACTTTCGAATTGTGTAATCTGAAATATTATATAAGAACATTTTTTTGAAAATACAAAAATTTATGAAGGTGAGAAAAGAATGGAGGAAGAAATAGTGATGAAAAATGTAAACGAGCCCCAAAACAATGTTAGCCCAAATACTTCCACAAAAAGCCCAATCCAACTAGAGGACAATAAAGAACCACGGTGAATTACAATATTCGTTTTTTTTATTTCTGAACTGGACTGGGCTCCGCTGGCTCAAAGGATAAAAAATGCTGGGCTATTCTGATTTTATCTTTATCATATAATACAAATTTAATAAATAAAATACTTTAAAAAAATTGAATTAGATACATTATTAAAACTACTAAATGTACACATAAATTTGAGATTATTAAGTGCGGTATTTTGTGACTAATTATAAAAAGTTACGTGAGAAATACGTTTTCTGAGAGCAAAAGAAAGTGTAAGAACGAGAATTAATAATGTAAAAAAGAACGAGTCACTCAATTAGCAAATTTTGTATTCTAATTTGCAATAAAAAAAAATAACTAGATTTTTATAATAAAATGAATAAAAATACTTTTTTTATGGACCGAAGCTTATTAAAAATTACATTTACTAATACAGTCTTTCTAAAAGTGAGTTGACTCACGAATTAAATATTATTAAATTGGTCAGCGAAAGAAGATAAAAGAGATAATTACCCCATTCCATTAAGACAAAATTAAAGGGCATGATATTTAAATGAAAAAAAAAATTGAATACTCAATAAAGCAAAAAAATAGTACAATTCAATTAAAAATAAATTTTATAAGAAATTTAAAACTTGGGGTAGTGTAAATAATGAAAAAGGGAGTGGAAATAGAAAGGGCCGTGCCATTCTTTATGTTGAATAAACTCAAATATACTACTGAAAGCCCAATAAATAATCTCCAAATATAGTACACGAAACAATGTAATTAATTTTTTTGAAATGGACAGATAAAATAAGCAATTGATGGAGAGATGATAAAATTATCTTCTCTAAAGAAAATCACTTTTTTCAGCGTGTAAACGTGCTTTTTAGTAGACTGAAAGACTCAACCATTTTATCCCTCCTCTTTGAGGAGGGTATTGTTTAAAGTCGCATGTGGTCCCCTTCACATAACTATTACTCATGTGACATGTTTAGCATAATGTGTCTCATTATAATTCGTAAAGTTGTATTGTTATATTACAAATATAAGTAGTTATTTTAAGTGATTAATATTTCGTTGTTAAATTTTGAGATATTTCATCATTACAGATTTTGTGTTCTTTTTATTTGTATTCATGAGATTAATCTAATAATTTTTTAAACAAACAAAAGGAGAACATTACCGAAGAAGAATACAAATTATATAAAATAGTTTTATATGAACATGTAATCATAAATATTTATTGTGATAATTTGTTGACAACTATAACCAAAATTTAACGTAAAGTGCCTCAACAAGTGTTACATATTCAACAAAAAAAAGTGGTTAGGTAAGAGGTAAATATATATATATATATATTAAAGCATTCATGTTAAGTAAAGAGGTAAATATATTAAAGAGGTGGTTTATTAACATATTTACTTTTTATCCTAACGTGTCAAGTTTTCAAACAAATGTTACATTAATAGATTAGACTCTTATTTCTCAAAACAGTGTGATTACGTAAACAAACAAATTTGATTGACTTGGTCTAACTTTCCTAAAATGTGATAATGAGATTTTTAACTGTAATTTAAAAAAAATAAAATTTATCATTGTTATTATATCATCTTCATCCAATATTTATTTTAATTTTATTATAACAAAAAATAGTTTGTAATTTTTAAAGTATTTAAGATATTGTTCGCTTTGAAACTCGAAGTTTCGTCATGATAAAATAGTTTGTGTCTCTCTCTATCTCTATATATAATTCGTATATAAAGGGAGAATAATTTGTAATACAATATTGTGAATATGTAAATTATATGTATATACTTATATATTAAATAGCATGATGTGAATTACTAAAGTAATGTAAATGAGGATATTGCAATTATAAATTTGGGTACATTTGAAGATGAGTATATGTCTTTATCTTTGTCTTCCTATTTTCAATTACTAAAATATCCTTTGTTTGATGGTAACTCAACAAATTTATTTTTTATTATTCTCTTTTATTATTGGTTTCATTTCAACTTAAGAATCACTCTTTCACTATATACTTCATCATTCTTTCTCAATTTTTCAACTCATTTGATATTTATCAAGTTTCATATCCACTAAAGTATTTTTCCTCTCATCACAATCTTAATTACACATTTTTTGTGTAGTTCATTCAAATAATATATTGCATTTCAAGAAACATAAACCTTAATTTCATTGCAATAAATCCTTTATAGAATACACAATCGACCATTTCTATTACTTTTCTTTATTATTTATTTCTTATTACATAAGAATAAGAATGTTTGACTCTTAATTCTTTTAGTATAAAATTATACGAACCTTTAGTTTATTAGGTAACCTAAAACTTATGTTACTTTTTTTTATTGTTAGTTTTATTTCACTACAAGAATCCTTATTTCAATGCACAAGTTTTGTATTTTCTCTTTCAATGGTCGTCTTATATCCACCAAAATTCATCCTGGTGTATATGTATTTTTATTCTAAAATTTGAAAAAATAATAGAATTTCTAGGTGTGATAAAATTTTAATTATGTGTAACTGCTTAATTCTTTCAATAATTACTTAACATTTGTATATTTTTATCTAATACTCAATTTTAATATTTCTCTAACTTTTTCCTTAATATTTAACACTTATAGAGAAAAAGGTGTTATTTTGACAATAAATTTTTGTGATATGTTTCCTTCATTGAAATTGTTGTTTTGTTATAAGAAAAAAATATTAAATTAATATTTGAGATAAGATGAACCATAGACACAAATATACATGCTATCCAATATAGATAGAGATAGAGATAAGATGAAAATTTTAATCCCAATAAAATAAGGATATGGTCAAATTTACATCCACCATTTTCTCCTATAATTTTGTTTGTTATTAGGGTAAAAAGATTTAAAATAAATAAGGGGTTCAACTCATAAAATATTAACATATTTTGTTTATAATATAAAAAGGAATAATTTTAGTATAAAATTTTAGTTTTATTATTTTTGTTTGAATTTCATTAATGATTAAGATGATTAAGTATGTGTTTTGTTTTTAATAATTATCATGTACATGTGAAAAACAAAAATTAAAATTAATATACAATTAATTTTATAACTATCCAAATTTTAATTACGTATATTCTAAATTTACAATTTTAAGTACATAATAATATTAACAGAAGTTAGTTGAATCAAGTAATAATTTGTTAGAATTAATCAAAACTCTTGTACTATACTTTATATTAATAAATAAAAAAATAAATAAAAGTAGTTGGCCACTTTACAACTTGATAGTACATTAATGTCTTACAGGTGGGATGTAAAAAGTGCTTATTGCATTTAATGCTTCGTATATATCCACCTTTTTAGTTGTACTATCCACCGCAAATTGAAAACTAGTTTTTTTTTAAGATGTTAAAATTTATTAATAAAAAAAAATTAATAATTTTTTTATATATTTTAATACGAGTTAAGCTTTTAAACGCTTGCTTATCTTATATCAATCCCGATAATTTAAAGTGGACTCTTCTATTTCTTTTAAACTTGACCAAAAGTTATGATTTTTTATTTTTTAATATTGATTATTTTTCAACTATTTCCACACTCTTTATTTTGTGAAATTTAATTTTATTGAAACAAGAATATATACTCTCAAACATTTTTGGACAAAATTAATTCCAGCTATAATTAATTATTAAAATAAATTATTTTGTATTACTACCTTCTTTATTCCACCCTTCCTTTTTTCACTCATCTTCTCAACCAACTTAAATCTCAAAAATAAAAATAAAAATATGTGTTTGGTTGTCCCAAATCAACTTTTAAATATATTTAACATGTTTTTGAGTTTATTTTATTAGTAAATTTCATCTGAAATTTGAGTTGATTTTAAAGGTAAAAATATATATATTTTTTTAAATGTTAATTAAGTTGAACTCATCTTAAAATTCGAATATAATGAAGAGGTCAAAAATAATAAAATAAATTAGATGTAGCTTACTAGGGGAAAGACAGTGACTTGTTTGGTGACTTTTGTGAGTTTATTAGGTAAGAACATTAGGTCCCAATGGACTTGGTCCTACAATCGTATATGTCATACTATTGTCACCGGATGACCTATATTCCATGACGTAAGAGAAGTTTCACGTGAATCTGTTTAGACATGTTTCCTACAAACAGCCAAATATTAAATTATTTGGATATACTATTTTTCAGTTACCAGTGTAAATACACTTGTTTAAAAATTCTTTTCTATCTTGTCAGTATATTTTAACAATTTTTAATAATATTCTAACATTAAATTTAAGACTTCTTCTACTGTTAACTAGGTTGGAGATAGTATAATATAATGACTTAAGAGAGTGAAGTGAATGGAATTATTACTGGCATCACATTATAATTTTTAATATTATTATTTTAATATTTTTTATTATATATATATTTATCTTAAAATTCTTCATTAAAGAGTTGTATACCACTCCATTTAAAGTATATTTTCCTTTTGTATTATATAATCTATGTTAGGACTGTATCCATGTCTGAGAGCCACACAAGATACAAAAGTGATGCCTCGAGCTCCAACCCTACACCTTATAAAGGTACTTTTTACAGCTTTTATAGGCTTTAACAGGTACATTCATAATTGGCATCGTACACTCAATATTTAAAACTAAAAATAATTTTTAATAACTTTAAACTTTTCTTTTTAAAACTTCTATGTAGGATGACAAACATACATTAATGATTTGTTTTTATTATGAAGTAAATTTTGAACTATGAGATGATTTAAAGAAAAATTAGTCGTTTCAAATTATGGTAAATAAAACGAAAAATGAAATAAAAAAATTTGTCAATGATTATGATTGAAATTATAATTTTTAATAGATAAAAATGAATGATTATAAATTTGTCTTTATATAAAAAATAATATGATTTAATTTGTTTTAAGTTTTAGTTTTTTTATCGATAAAATAATAAAATAAATAAAAATAATATTTTAGGAGTATTTCAATCCGTAGATAAAGGAGATCATAATTATAAAAGTATAAGAACTAATTGAGACAAAAGGTAATTGCACATGATTGTAAAATTGTTGAACTAATCTTATATTCATTTTGATTTACTTCAATAGTATATATAATAAAATTACAATTACTGTAAGCTATAAAATAAGAATACTAACATGTCTTTAAACTGACCATTAATGCAATAATAACGGTAAAATAGTTTAAAGGTAAAAAAATCTGAATTAATAACCAACAAAAAAGTTCTAGTCTTCTTCACCTAAACACCATCCACCTAAACAACAACACAATTAATTCTTAAATCTAACTTGTTACAAACATTAACTTGACAAGGTAAATAACTTCGTGAGTCACTTGTGGGGGCAAAAAAATCTTTTCATGTGCATTGTCCTATCTTTTGGTTTGTTACATAACCTTCTCATTCACAACTACCGTACAAAGATGAAAGGCAAAGACAAGTTTCAGTCAAGCAAAATAAGGTGAATAACTAAATGGCTTATAACTAGTCCTTGCAACTATATCGTAATAATAACGGTAACCCCACAATCCAAGGTTGTGAAAATTGTCATCTTTTTTTTATAAGGTAACTAGAATAATCTTCTCCACCTTGACTCTTATATGGTCCCAAATATTCCAAATTATTGCTATCCATAAACCCTTCCACACCTTGTTTTTCTTTGTAATATGGAATAAGTAGAATTGTTGGAAATGGAATTTGGGACTATTATGTTATGTCAATTGGACTCCCACCCAATTGCAACAACTATTCCAGACAACAGAGACAATATTACACTAAATAAAAGGTGTTGGACAATTTCCTCACTAGTATTGCATAGAGGATAGATTGTGGTATTAAGGTTGACACCTCTCCTAGCTAAATTTGATCTTGTTGGTACTTTCCCCACCATAACCCTGCAAGTAAAGGTTTGACCATTAGGGAGTGTTCTAATATTCCAAAACAGATTAAAGAAAGTACTGGATTCGCTGAGAAAAATATTTTCTAAAGTAGCATATGTTGACTTAACATAATACTTTCCATCCTCCTCCCCTAACCATTACCATTTATTTTGGTTGTCTCTTTGTAAAAGTATTATATTAATTTCTCCCATTAATATTGTTTTTTGTGCTCTCTCCTATTCAAACCTCTCCTTCTCCATTCTAAGTTCCATTCCCAATCATTTTTTGACCAACATCCTAATTCTCCTATTGTTTTCCCTTTATAGTTAGAAATAGAGAAAAGCCTAGGAAATATTTGTTTAAGGTTGTCCTCACCTAGCCCTTTGTCCTCTCATAATTGAATAATGTTCCGTGACCCAATCTTTCATATTTTGTGTTTATCAAACCAACTTACATTATCCCCTTTCGCGCACACCTTGCACAAATCCCTCCACTACCAAAATTGGGACTTCACTGCAAATTGTTGATTTTGGAAAGTTAAGTTGCCATATTTAGACAAGATAATCTCTCTCCATATTGTAATTAGAGTTTTTTTTTTCAAACCTGTGTAAGAACAATTTTTTTTAAAAATATGATTATTAACATTATCGAAAAGATAATAATGATTATGAATAAAATAATTTCTTTTGATTGAAAAAAAATAATAATTGTGTAATTGGGGTTAAGGTTAGGGTTAGATTTAAGGTTAAATTCATATGATTGTGTTAAGACTAGGGTTGAAGTTAGGGTTATGGTTGGGGTTGGGGTTATGTTTAGTGTTAGGGTTAGGATTTATGATTACCCATTTAAAATACGCACATAATTGATTGGATGTACATAATCGATTACCTCCTAAAAAGCTACTCATAATCTATTATGGAAACGTGGTAATCAATTATCCTTGGTAAAATAGTTCATAATCCATTATGCCAACATGGTAATCGATTATCCTTGGAAAAATAGTTCATAATCAATTATGACAACATAGTAATCGATTATCCATGGAAAAATAGTTCATAATCGATTATGGCTCTTTTATAAATATGTGATAATCAATTAGGAATGTAATTATTCTCATTAAATCGGTTTCCAACAATTCTTAATCGATTTTCATTCATCAAATCTTAATTGATTTCCATTGTTGCTCTGCATTAATCTCTACTTTTCTCTCCATGCATGTTCATGCAAATTTTCTCAAAGGAATCTGCATTGTGCTCTCACTCAAATTGGGTGAAAAGTGAAGGGTAAAAATGTAATGGAACTCATTCCACGTGACTTTCTTCACATTTTTGCTTCCATTTGCAAAAAACGGTTTAGACATTTTTCCCACTTTTCCACGCTTGCATTTCAGTTTGAATGACTGGATACGAACAACAGTCATCAAGACATTTACATCCTCATTTACCGTCCATCCTTAAAAGCAAACACAACGTGAATTAATAAACATTGTATTTTGCTAAAATAACTAATAACTCATAATTAGTCACTTTGGTTTGCAATTTTTTTTTATCTATAAGCAATGCTATTAATACTTTGTTTAAAAAAAAAATCTATCCAAATAAGCACGAGAAAAAATAAAAAGAAAATGTAATTGATGTTTTCATAAGTTAAAACTATTTTATATATCTGATGCAAATTTAAAATATATATATATATATATATATAAACTTGAATTAGTATATATAAAATCAAATTTAGTTGGTATAAAACTTAGCTTATATAAATAATATCCAAGCAGATGGTTAAATACTATTTATCCAAATACTCTTTATTCGTTAGTTGCCTAGAAAATGTTTGAAGATGAATAGAAAACTAGGAATGGTTAATGTTGAATGATAAACTTTGAATTTCCCTCAACTTGGAATTTGTTTAGAATTGAACAATTCATTTTTTTTTTTCAAATTTGATTGGATTGGTAAGAATGTGCTATAATGCTATATAAGTGTTTCAAGTTAAACATTTGAAACTTATTCGAAATATATTTTGGATAAAAGAAAGACTTTGTTGAAGTTTGAAGTTGATTTTTGAGAAATTTGCAAACTAAAAAATTATTTATAAATCTATTGAGTGAATTTCATGTATAGAGCCAACACTAATTTTAGACTTAAATTTGTTCCACAATTTTTTTCAAATTTACCCAATTATTTAAAATTGATTCGACTATTCACTCAATAGATTTGTAAATCTTCAACAACTAAATGCTTTTCAATTTTAGCTTTGTAGTCTTCATAAAAGTTGTAGTCTTGAATATTAGCTTCAAAGTATATTTGGAATCAATTAAGAATAAATTAAAAAGGTGTGAAACTCCAATTATTACCATTTTGGCATGCAAATGTCAAACTATCAATTTTAGTTAAAGTTATTTTGATTTTTGAACTTTTAAGTTAAGTAAATAATTATTTTGAAACTACATATCTTTGTAAGAATTGTAGCTTAGCCTCTTATCATTTTATGTTATATTTAAGTATGATTAGAGGAGTGAAATTCGATATGACTTATTATCTCTAATACTTGTCAAATTTTTACTTGAGTTGTGATGGTAAGAGAGCATGGTATATGATGAGACGAATGTGTTGAATATTTTATTTAAATAATTTTGATATTCATGAATTTAATTTATTTTAATGAAATTATGTGTATTTTTTGCATATTTTCTTTAATGCTTAAAATATGATAATTTATGAGAATTGATTAATGTTTGTGAATAAGTATTGGTGATGATTTATGAACTATGGTTGAATGTATGTATCAAATAGATAATTCCATTGTAATAGAAATCCTTACATTTTTAATAGTCTAAATCACATATATACTAAAGACATCAACTAATAAAAGAGTTAGAAAAAAGATTTACTATATCATTTAAATACATCTTGTGGTCAAAGGTGAGTCAAAATACATTTTAAAGTTTGAATATGAATATATTTTTTAAATTAACTGAATCTATATAATCAAAATTTGTCTAACAAAGTATTAAAATGAACATATATAATAAAAAATACTTAATATGAGTGTTAAAAGATATAACTATATATTTTTTAGTGAATATTTTTTATTGTATAACTTTATGTATAATTTATGAATGTGTATATTTTTTTCATAAATTATTGATAAAATGACATTATTTTGGATTTGTTCCTATGATGAATTTTGATTATATATATATATATATAAATAAAATTTCTTATATTCACCAAGTAATGTTTTAAGATAAGAGTGAAAGAAACATCATGAATATTATGCACATTCTCAGTTTAGTATTTTCTTTTACTTTAAAGCACTTTTTAAATATGTTTTAATTTGTTATGCTTTCTTGATGCGACACGTGACAATCGTCACCTATTCGTACGGACATTACGTAAACTAATATATTCTATCATCGAGGAGTGGAAAATAAATAAAAGAAAGAGAAAAAAAATTGGAATTGAGATTATTAAGAAGTAAGTAGAAATAGAAAGAAAATATATGATTTTTTAATAAATTTTATTAATGTGATAAAAAATAATTAAATAATTTATGAATTGTGAATTATCAAAATATTTATATTTTTATTTTAATAAGTAAATGTAAATTAAAATTAAAAGATGATTAATTATGAATTTATTAATTTTAAATTTTGAGAATTAATTTATATTTATTATTACAATTTTTTTATTAATTATGAATTTATAAATTTTTAGAATTATATTAAAAAAATTAAATCTGAAGTTTAATATATTTAAATAATTAATTCTAATTTATGTAAACTTTTTCCACATACCAAATGAAGAAAGAATTAAAGCTGGATGAGTTGTCTTAAATGAAATATATATATATATATATATATATATATATATATTATGTTTGACACGTTTTTAATTTTGTTTAATTTATTTTACTAGTAGTATTTATTAAAGAATTTTTTTATAGCTGGTATCATTTAAAAAGATGCTGACTTTAACATTTTTATATTTATTCCTCGCTTTGTTTTAAAAATATTAATCAAGCGTAATTTTTGTTATTTTTACATAAGATATTTATTATTATTACTACTACTATATTATTATTATTATTATTATTATTATTATTATTATTATTATTATTATTATTATTGGTCTTTAGTTACTCATATAGAATTCAATATTGACTTGCATACCTTCAAGTCAATAATAAAAGTGGACATCAATAGTAAGATAAAGAAGCATTGTTCATATATTGGTGTATAATTAATTATGTTTTTAGGTATGAATGATTATAATTCATGGTAAAGTAAGTTGTGTTGTAATACCAATAATTAGATTAAAGGTTTATTATTTGGTTAAAATCATCTAATAGAAACCAATTTTTATTTTTTATACTAAAATAATTAGTTGCAATAATAACTAAATTAGAGATTATTTTAGAAATTAAAAAAATGGTTTTAAATTAGTTTCTATTATTATTAAACAGTTTCTAAATTGTTATCTAATTAGTATCAAAGTATTAACTATCAATTATTTAGTTTCTAAAATTGGTAGAAAAAAATCTTGGTTGCTAATTATATACCAATTTAAAAACCATTTAACAATAATAGAAACTAATTTAGAAACCAAAAATTTATTTAGTCCTTAAAATGGTTTATAATTTAATCACTATAACAACTAATTATTTATTATCTCTAAAATTGATTTCTATTTCAAGATTTTTTTTAGTTATAGTGAATTTTTATCTAATAATAAACTTTCATCTAACAAAAATTTGTGTTTCAACTAGTTCATTATAAAATATATCATAAATATTGTAACATCCCATAAAAATAAATTAACAAAAGCATTTAATTTTCAACTCTCAAACATGTAATATGTATTTCAAAATATACTAACTTACATATATACATAAATGCATTTTCATGTCAAATTAATTTTTTTATAATAAATTAACTGTATTTACCTTTAATTAGTTAACATTACCTTAAATATCGTTTTAAATTTGTTATTATAAAAATAATTTTATTACATGGTTATTTATAATTAAATAAATATTTATTTTTACACTATTTTATATTCTAATTAAATTCAATTTAAATATTGGTGCTAAGATATAATTTTGTGTCCCTGTTCTTTTTTTTTTCAGTGCACAATTTTAGTCTCTTTATAAAACAAAGACATTTAATTTTTTTAATTTTTAAAAGCACTGATTTTATATAAGATATTAATGTTATCTCACATGTGACACCTATAAGACCAAAATTGTGAATTAAATAAGAGAGAAAAACTTGGATACAGCTTTATAGATGCTAATGTTATTTTTTAATCTAAATTGAGTTTGATGCAATTCTTTCTCATGTATGCATACTGTGAAAGTAAAATTTTGAATCTGGTTGAAAAGTAGGAGAAGTAATATGTATAATTAAAAATAATTATTGCCCTAAAAAAATCAGAGAAATGTGAATTGAAAGATAGAGAAAAATGGGAATGGAGCTAGAAGTGCGAAGAGACTGGTTCAAGTTGGAGAGCACTGTGGATGCATTGTGGATAGCGTATGCTTGGGTTTGAAGACTCAGTCATAGGAATAATAATAGCATTCATATCCTTAATACAATTTTATCTCATGGTTGAGAGAAATATATAATTTTAAAATAATAAAATATCTTTTATCTATAATTTAGAAAATTTAATTTAAAGATGTTTATTTTACTTTTTAAAATTATATTAATATAATGATAGATACTTTTGTAGTAAAACGAGACAATTATTATCGATATTAGGTTGATTTTGACCAAAATTTAAAGATAAAAACAAGTTATGTCACTTTTAACATGATCTCTACATATTATATTAAACTTATGTATATATGAATTTTTTATATTTATTTTTTCATATATAAAATTAGTTTATAAAGTGATATTTGAAAATAAATGTTAAACATTTTTATTTATATATAAGATTTTGAAGGTTTTTTTTTTTATGTATATAACTATATATATTTATGATTCTATAAATGAAATCGATAAACTCAACAAATTTTTATTAAAATAAATTTTAAATTTAATTTAATTTTATAAAATTAACTTTATAAAATAAAATTACATTTATATCTAGTTATATATTATAAAATATTATTATTTGTAAACGTAAAATCTCCTATTATTATCTTCCATATAAAAAAAAATAATGAGTGAAGTAAGCATTACGACATTGTTTTATAATCACATTTGGGACAGTGTCCTGTCTCAGTAAGAATGGTTGGTTTTCATTGATTGGACGGCTGTGTTACGGGACATCCCATTACATAGGTTTAATTTTCATGAAAGTGTCAATCATGTGACTTTGATTTTTCTTTTCTTTCCCACCTCACAACACAGAACACTAGACTTGGTCTTGATAAGTAATGAGTCTCCAGGAGATTTGGACACCAGCACCTCTGTGACAACAGTGAAAGAACATAACCCCTTCTTTGGGTGAAAATGAATAGACACCAATCACACAAATATGTAATACTCACTCTTGCCATACACAATAAATTCAAATTATCAAATTATCCTATTTTGGAATTAATTAACATGGTTAAAATTAAGAGTAGAATAATACATTTATGCCGTACACAAGATTCGATTCATACAATTCAAATTCAGAAGAATACAATTATATAATTGTGATGTTTGAGCAACTAAAATTTTAAATGAGGCAAAAATAAATTAAAATATCATATTTAAAACTAATATAACTTTGTGTGTGTAATTTATGTTTTTTTTTCTCTCTATTCATACAGGTAAGTAAAGAAAATTTCTCTACATTTTTCCTCCCCTAAAAATGGTCATATTTTATCTTTGTTTCTTTCATTTTGTTTTCTACTTTAGTCCAAACTCAAACAAAACATTAAGAATAAACTGATAAAAATAGTCTTAATTTAAAGATTACTAATTACTAATTCCATATAAACAATATTAATTTATTAAAAATAAATATATTTTAAAATTTTAACTAATTTTACTTTTTTTTTATAAATAAGATTTCATATGTTCCTTAACTAATGCAATTTCTTTTTCTCCTTTGGTGTGTACTTTCTTATCATGATTTTAAAATTTTATTCGGTTAAAATTAAATTTCTTTTAACTTTAAAATTTTATATTATAATTGAGTAAATTAATTAGAGGTTAAAGAATCTCAATAGGGGTGAGCAATTTTTTTTGTAATAAAAATGTCTTAAATCACTTTACAAAAAAATTAGAAACAATTTGATAGTTTTTTAAATGCCAATAATAAAAAAGAACAATAAAATATAGATAAAAGAAAAAAATATTGAGTACAAGAAATTTTATATTAATTATTTTTTTCAAATTTATATTTAATATCAATCTAATTAACCTTTAAGGGATTGTTTCACTACTATTATTATTATTAGAAAACAATAAAGTTAAGCAGTTCTACTTGAAGAACATAACTAAGATTGTTTTTGAATTAGGAAAAGAATGTGGGAGATTTGAGAGGAAAGTGTGAAGAAAGTTAGTGTGTTTGGATTGATGTATGTTTTTAGAAAGTTTAATAGAGTTTGTGAGTGGTGTGATGGCTGTGAGATTTTTTATTTTAAATGTAAAATGTAAGTTTACAAATTTATCCTTGTATTTAAAAATATTTAAATAATGAAATATGATGTATTTTTGTGTAGATTTGAGTTAATTGAAATATTTTAAATTATTTTTGGTACAATTGAATTATTTATTTTGATACCGTTAAATAATTACTTTCGAAAAAAAATACGAGTTATTTAATATTATCGAAACATGAAAAGAATCATAAAAATAATATTATATAAGCATTTACAAATTTATTGTTATATTTATTTATATATTTTTAAAGTTTTTAAATTAATTGATTTTGATAGATAACCATAGAAATATTTTAGAGGATATTTTATAATAAAAAAATATTATATATAGAGTGAATTGTACAATAATTTTTTTTATAAAAAAGGTAAAATATATAGAATAAAGTATGAAATATCATAATATGATAATTATGATGGAAAATAATAAAAATAAAAGGTATTATTATATATATATATATATATTATTGCATGAATGATAAAGCAAAAAAGAATGCCAAAAAGGGAAAACACCACCATCCTAGGTGGCTTTCCCTAAGATATTTACATATGACTATGAGGAGGATGAGAGAAATCACTTTTCGTGCATATTCATTCTCCCACTTTCCTGCATATCCCTTGATCAAAATCATGGATATCCATTCACATCCTTATCTTGAACCGTACAACATTTGAAACAAACAGAACCTAAATCTGAAGCATGAACACCGTCTAATTCTAAAAGAGTAAAAACAAAAAGAAACCTGTGTTTTAAAGATCAAAGAAGTGTCTTGGTTCAAGAAAATTTATTCATTGATTTAATTAAAAAATGTTTTTGAAGAAGACAAAATCTTATAAATCTTGAAAACTTTTTCATAAAGAATATAATATTTAATATATCTATCTTTTTATTTGAAAAGAATTTTTATAAAATACAACTAGTTGACAACGATGAATTATAATGGATATATTAATATGAAAGTAAAGAAGATAATGTCAATCCATTATTTTAAGTATTAATTAATTAGTTATGCAATCAATATTTGAAAATAATTATATTGATTCTACTCTTGATTAGTATTTTATTAGAAGAGAATGTAACTTATTTAAAATTGGTTATATGATTTATTAATCATTAACATATTAGATTCAACAAAATTATTCAAATTTTTAGTAAAAAATAAATGAATATATAATACTCGTAAATTTGAAATTAGTTGAGGAAGATACAAACTTTAAAGATTATATAATATTAGTTAAAATTTAAAGGATAATAGTCAACTAACTATGACTTATAAAATATATCTCTTACAATGAACAACATCTCTCACAATAAAAAGGGACTCAACTGAATGTTATGATTTGAAGTCATTTAAACTTTGAACCAAAACATTAATCAATTATAATTAATGTCTCAATATAATTAATTATATTGTTCCTTAATCAATTAAAATATTTTTGTTGAGCTTTAAAGAAATATTTTCAAAAGATACAAGTATTCATGAATCAAGTAAATATCTCATACTCATGTAATCTACTAAAGATGCCTAAGGCACTTATGAAAAACAATCAAGTTTGAAAAGAATAACACTTATTAGTACATTTACATAATTAAAAATATATACAAACTCTCCATGATCAACAATCTTCTTCATTATAAAGAATAAAACACTACAAGAAATTGTCCATTTAAATACTGATTATTACATACGAATCAGAATCCGTATGTAAAGTGAACATAACATATGAATATTTACATAAAGATTTAATTCAGTATGTAAATAAACATTAAAATCTGTATGTAAGAATAAAAGTGATTACATACGGATTTAATTCGTATGTAATTTTGATGCCATGAAGCGGGAATAATTACATACGATTTGTATCCGTATATAAAATATTACATACAAAATATTTTAATAATTATAATAATAATAATATTGATATTAATGATAATATTGATATTAATATTTTTATTAATATTAATAATAACAATAATAATAAGTGTAATAAAAATAATAATATAACAAAAGAACTTGTCTAGTGTAGTGGTTAAAACTTCTTTAGTTGCTCAAAGGAATTGGATTTGATTCTTGCCTATTGCAGTTTGTTACGGAATTGGATTGTATGTAATTCCAGATTCTAGATTTTCATCCTTTAAACCATTTTTCTCAACAAAGCCTGCATACTTATTTATCTTATTTAACCTAAAAAATTATAGTGAAAACTATATCATAAAGTCAATCTTATAATGTTCAAGCACATTTATGATAAAAAAAAACACAATAGGGGATAAAATGTTGTTAGCAATGTTAGTTCCCTTGAATGTTTAATTAAAAAATGTGCATCATGGTCATTTATTCATGACCTTTTGAATGTGATTGCTTTCCAATGAACACAATTTTAAGCAATGATAAATCTTAATAACTTTTATCCTTTAGTTTTCATCAACATTGTGTATGCATCCTTCATTATGTATGCATCCTTCAACATAATGGTTGAACTTGCAACTTTTTTATTTCCCTTAGACTTCTTCATTACAACTCTTTTCACTCTATCAAAATTGGAATAAGACATTTTGTGTGATGAAGTGATTCCAAAAATAGAGTTAGATAATAAAAGCAAAAAAATTCTTGAGGTTGTAAAAAAAACAAAGTATGGTGAATGTTATATAAAGGTGAAAGAAGATTATGAATCATTAAAAATTAAATCAATGTGATTATCGGTAATTATACTTAAAAAAAAAACCATTAGATAAACATTATAAAGGAGACAAACATTATAGAGGAGTGAGAAGTCACATAATAGTCAAAATAATGAATTAGGAGTTTAAAATAATTGATTATTTTAAACAATAAAAAAGGGAAATGTAAACTTTGATCCATTTAATCAAATATGAGTTATAATAATTGATTATCTATGTATTGGTAGTTCAACCAATAATCAGATAATTGATCATTTACATAAAATAATTGATTATTTCAAATTGATAACTTAAAAACTAATAGATTTGTCATGTGTTAATAGATTAAAGGTAACTTAGCTAACGAAAAATAAGACAAAGCATATAAAACTTATTAAATAACACACATAATCACACATATAAATAAAAAAATGTGTAAATTTTAAGATTGATACTAAAAAGAAATTGTTGAACAAATGTTTTGTCGAATATGCCTACTCATTTCTAATGGTATAAAATCTATATCTCTAAGCAATGGTTTGGTTGAGATGTTACTTAGTTACCCATCTATCTATGTACTTTATATCACAATCACACTTAGACACGTAATCTCCAATCAAACTATATATTATATTTATATGCTTAGTTCTAGAGTATATTATTGAATTCCTAGTACGATTAATGACATTAGTGTTATCACACTTTAAAGGAATAAGAGAGATTCAACATTCCTTTAGTTGCTACTTCATCCAAAGGATTTGAGCACAAAAACTTCAAGTGACACATTCTGCCTCCATTATAAAAAGATTCACACCAACATCTTTGTGAAGCATTTTGTGGGCATAGAAAATTGATCAGAGTTTTTACACTCTAAAATATGGCATTTATGTGTTTTCTTCCGGTTGAATGACTTTATCTAGACTTTCAAGAAAGTAGTCGTTGCAAATTTGTTTATGGTTGTCGAACAACTTCAACTCTTTTGAACGTTTTTATTTATTTTTTCTTTCATCTATCGAACTTTGATTGTGAAGGATGCATTGAATTCACTCCATGCCGTATTAAATACTATTTTATTATTTTACTTACAATCTCAATAGCTGAGTGTATTTTTTTCTTCTTGAACAATTCGCCTTTACTTGAATTTGTCTAAAATGCATAACCATACAAAATAAATAGTCTTTATAGAGTTGACAATGCTAGTATTAGGGAGTTGTTGAAGAAAAATAATTTTAAGTTTTCATCCAAGAGATTATTTAACGTGACTTGTTTTTGCAAGCAAATCTTTTTTTGCTGATGGAAGTAATGAACATTCTCTACAACATATAATAAGCATATGTATATTTTCGTGTAGTACGAGGATAGCGTAATTTTATGCGCATATTGTCTGAGTATATTTATATTTTATCATACATAAAATAAGACTGCAAAGTGTCCTATCATATGTCAGACAAAACATTTGTGTCTTATATAATCTGTTGTTGAATTAAACTCGTCTTATAGACAAAAAATTACCATGTTTTATAGTTAGTTGATTTTAACACTTTATCAAAATCATGGATGTTGGAATTTTTCTAAACAAACTTTTTAAATTAGTTATTTTAGATACTTTACATCGACTGCACATTCCATATAGATGGCACCGATGTATGAAGTTAGAAACTTTCTACATTGGATTTTAATCAATATAGAAAGTGGGGCATAATACATTGGTTAGATGTGACAACCATAGTAATATGTTTCAATAATAGAACCAAAACAACACACTTTGAACCGGAAAAGACCCTTCTACATTTATTATGGCTTGAACATATACAAAAAGGAATATATATACCCCATTTTTAGTAAAGATAGCTTTTTTTTGTGTTGTTTTCATCACAATGATCATTCTTTATTTTGTATTGTGATAGCTTGTACCTTGGACACTTATGTAATGTTTGAAACTCCCTTCTATACAAGATGTAATCATTGTGAAAAATATGTATTTTCATATATTTCATACACATTAAATATAATAACTTTTTTGCCTCATAATGACAAGTGAACAATTACCTTTTAGAAATATTTCATTTAACAATTCTAACAGTTATTTTGTTGGGAAAAACGGGTAATTTTCCTACTAAAACAGAACCCTAACAGAGCTACCCGACAAATAATATTGAATAAATAAAGCGGAATAATAAAAGAGATAAAAAGGAAAAAAACACACCAGAAAATTGTTAACGGAGTTCGACCAATTTAGCCTAATCTCCGAGCACAGCAAAAACAACTCACTTTTATTATTATGGGAGAAGATATTACAAATTGGGACATTTAATAGTGAAGGAGGAGCGTTTAATTTATAACCCTCAAACCTCCTTCCCAAACAATGAACCCACCGATGTGGGACTTGGGATTAAGTCAAAATCAACAAATCTCCACCTTGGCTTAATTTCAAGTCCCACCTAAAACAAAT
>Ga0123342_1004710_pt1 | contig 20532 bp, 21 predicted proteins | sample Turbeawhitnodule_FD_89960 | JGI IMG/M metagenome (GOLD analysis project Ga0123342, IMG submission 89960) | Root nodule microbial communities of legume samples collected from Mexico - Turtle bean Mexico white nodule | ecosystem: Host-associated > Plants > Roots > Nodule | place: Mexico: Nepantla...
AACTTGAGCTTTCCACTTAAGGAAAATTTCAAGCACATCATTTTTGTTCTTCATAGTAAACACCCAAACTCTCCTGGAAAAATCATCCACAAAAGTGACAAAATAATGCCTACCTTCGATTGATAGAGTCTTGGCAGGTCCCCACACATCTGAATGCACATAATCCAGAAAACCCTTGGTATTGTGAATTGCAGTGCCAAACTTCACTCGTCGTTGTTTTCCCAGAACACAATGCTCACAAAATTCAAGTTTGCAAGCCTTTGTACCTTTCAACAATCCCTGCTTGGTAAGAATTTGCAAGGATTTCTCTCCAGCATGTCCCAATCTCATATGCCACAACTTCGTTGCCTCGTCATCCTTCTTAGTGCCAGAAGTTGATGCCGCTACTATCCCCACCACTATACTACCTTGATAGTAATACAAATTGTTCTTCCTCACGCCTTTCAACATCACCAGTGCTCCTGAAGTTGCTTTAAGAATTCCATCTCGCATCGTCACAACTAGGCATTTAGATTCTAAAGCCCCCCAATGACATGAGATTCTTCTTCAACTTTGGCACGTACCGTACATCCTGCAAATTTCTGGTGGATCCATCATGTTTTCGCAGCTTGATTGAACCTATCCCAGTTGTCTTACATGGATTATCATTACCCATGTAAAGAACCCCGCCATCAAGTTCTTGAAATTCAAAGAACCATTCCCGAATGGGACACATATGATAGGTACAACCTGAATCCAATATCCACTCATCTGGATACGTTAATTTAACCATAAACCCTAAATTGGAAGAAGAAGAAAATAAGGGAGAAGATTGGTTACTTATAGAGTTTTTGAGTTACAAAAGGAAAAAAAGTAATAAGAAAAAAAAATCATATTCACCTTTGCAAATTACACATGGACAAAATTTATCTAAAGAAAGGGTTTTCAAACTTATCCAATACTTCTAGACTTGGACTGTTTCTTCCTCCACCTCTATAGGTTCTTCTGTCATCCCATACACAACGTGAAAATACATTTTTATCCTTCTTGTACCACCTCCATAGTGTACTTTCTGAATTGTGTAATCCGGACACACATTTGAAAAAAGACTTTTGGATTATGTAATCCAAAAGCTAAAAAAGACTTCCGAATTACATAATTCGGAAGCTAATCAAGCATATAGAAAAAGGTTCTGAAAAAAAGACTTCCAAATTACGTAATCCAGAATATTACAGAGGGGTATTTTTGGAAATATGAAAATTTATGGAGGTGAGAGAAGAATATATGGAGGTGCAGGAAGAAACAACCCTAGACTTGTATTAGCATGAATAGTAATATTGTTGTAAGAAAAATCTTTTTTTTTGGGCAAAAAACTGAAACAAATGGACTTGACCTAATTTGTTTAATTTGCTAAATGGCACACCTGGTATTCTTTGTCCAAAAATGCTTAAACAATCCACTAACTAATCCATTTACAAGTTAATTTATAATTGATTTTCTGATTTTTTTTACTTCTTTATTTATGTTTTATTCATACTTAAGTTTTCTTTTACATATTTAAATTACTATTGTAGCATAAAAAGTTAAAAACTTTCGTAAACTACTTCATTTCACAATTAAAAAATGTAAACTAAACTTTTCAAGTTAAGGAGAAAGTAAAACATAACAATTTATTAATTAATATATTTTTTTGTGTAACATATAGCAAAAACAGGGTGTTGTATGGCGCAACTTTTTAATGAATTATATTTTTTAAATTCTTCTACCAATTCACCCAAAATATCTAATTTTGTGTACCAATATTGTTATTTCATTCCATCATGAACACATTTTATTAAAATATAAGCATCCAAAACATTACTTATTAAAATTTTAATTTATGTAATTTATATTGATTATAAAATATCATAAAAATCCACTTAATTAGTTGATCAAGAATCTAATTTTGCAAATATTAAAAACTAGATAGTGGTTAAAATATAATTATTAAAAGCGAGTAAGGACTAAGTTATGAATAATAAAAGTTAAACAAGGACCAATTTGTAGTTAATATAAACATTTAAGGACCAAATTGTAATTAAAAAATTCAGGGACCAATATACAATTATGAAAAGTTTTAGAAGTTAGTCGGAAATACTTAGTTTCTTATACTCGTAGTTAGTTTCACACTTCCAAATAATTAATATACTTTTGTATTATTATTACTCATTGATTTAAATAATTATACCTTAAATAAAAGGTTCTACTCTTACCAAAAAGAGTGACAATAATTGAAAACAAATACCAAGAAGATAATTTCTTATCTTTGATCGAATTTGGATTCACTTTGGGAAGCTTTCAGGATGAACTTTTATTCACTCCAAATCTTCAGGAGATAAATAAAGAAGAGAAGAATCGTAACTTAAGTCTCTACTGAAAATGAGAACTCTACAAGAAAGAAGAAGAATTAGACTACTTACACATTTTCTTTATTGTATTAAGCTCAAACTTTTTACACATTTCTTTATTGTATTAAGCTCAAAGTTTTGCTTACATGTGAACTTAACTCCTTGTATAAATACCAAGCCTTGAAAATTTGTAATCAAACAAGGAAAGTCATGTGGTTAAGATATTCCTAGGTTGGAATACTTAACATTTTTTCCAAACAAGGTTACTCGTCCCTCATTTTAAGTTAAAATTAAAAGTGAATACAAGGGAGTTTTGTTCTTATTTATATCGTAATATTTCATAAGGGAAGCAATTCTTATGGGGAATCAAGCAATTCGAGGAACCCAGTAACATCAAAGGTGGTCGATTGCAGGAGATTGAGGTTAGCTTTACAAGATATTCGTAATTCCATTTTTGACAATGATATAATTAATTGAAATAAACTGTTCTGGAATAGAAGTGACCTCATAGATAATGTTATGAGAAGTGGGAAAACAATAGGGGTTACATGTGCTGGTAATGAGGAGGATGTCCTCAAGAATTTAGAAAATATGAAGGAGAGAGATAAGACTAGGTTACAAAATAATAAAGGAGGAAAAAGGAAGAGTGTTTTATAAGGATAATAAATCATAATATAAGAGGGATTAGAGCACCAATAAAAGGTAGTTATATAAGGGATTTAGTATGTAAAAAGGGGTCGATTTTGTGTATATTCAAGAAACCTAGATTGAGGATGTAACTGATGAAAAGTGCTATTGGATTTGGAAAGGTAGGAATATTGAATGGCATTAAGTACCAATGGTAAATGGGGATGGGGGATATTAACAACTTGGAATAAGGATAGTTTTGGATTGCAACAATCTATTATTGGTAGAGGTTTTTAGCAGTCATAGAGAAAGGTAAGGACAAAAAAAATTATCATCTTGATTGTGAATGTGTATTCTTATTGTAAGTTGCAGAGAAGAAAGTCTTATGGGAGGACATAACGATATGTGTAGGTAGTGTGTGTGTGAAAGCTAGAATTATGATAGAAGATTTTAATATGGTGAGGGAGGAAAAGGAAAGAAGAGGAAAAATCAATGTTTATCAATCAAAAAGAGAAATAAAAAGGTTTAATAAGTTTATAGAAGGACTATAAATGTTAGACATACCTATGGGTAGGAGGAAGTTTACTTAGTATCCAGTGATTGGTTGGATGTTTGGCCAGTTAATATGCAATTCATCCTACAAAGCTCAATATTGGATCATTTTGCACTTATTCTTAAATCTAAACAGGTGGATTGGGGCTCAAGGCCATTTAAGTTGTTAGATGCTTGGAAAATAGACAAGGGATTTCATGATTTGTGAAAAAAAAATGGGAGTCATACAAAGGGAGGTGGAGGGGTCGCATAATGTATTTGAAAAATTGAAAGTGTTGAAGCATGATTTAAAGATTTAGAATAAATATTTTTTTGGTATTGTAGAGTTGGAACAAAATAGAATAATACAAATGATAGAAGTTCTTGATTTAAAACAAGAAAATAATGGGTTAGATGGGAGGAGAGCTTCAGAGAGAAGGAATCTTTTTGCAGAACTTAACCGGTTAAACCATATAAAGGAACTTATAGCTAAGCATAAATAAAAAATCAAATGACTGGAAATTGGGGATTCAAAATCTATTTTTTTTCATACATTGTTAAAGTAGAAAAGGTCAAAAAATAAGTTTTAAGGGTCTTAAGATTCATGGTCAGTGGAATGAAGATCCCAATCAAGTGAAGGAGGAGGTGAAAAGAGTCTTTGAAAAGAGGTTTAATGAAGAGTATGTAGGAAGAGTGTAGTTGGAAAATATGGAATTTAAATCTATATCTAATGAGGTTAATAGGAGGTTGGTATAAGTGTTTATTGTAGAAGATATTAGAGATGTCGTATGGATCTGTGATAGTTGTAAGAGTCCAGGATCAAATGAGTTTCATTTTTCCTTTATAAAAAAAGTTTGGGAATACTTGAAGGGTTATATCATGGAATTAGCAATGAGTTCTTTAGAACGCCAGTGTGGCCAAAAAGAGGTAATGTTTTATTTATAACCTTAATTCTTAAGAATGATAATCCACAAGGCCTAGAGGAGCATAGGCCTATCTCGATGGTTTATATAAGATTCTTGTGATACATGTGTCTATTAGGTTGAAAAAGGCTCTACAAAATGTCATTGACTGCTCTCAGGTAACCTTTTTAGTAGAAAAGGGGTTATTAGACAACATTACTGTGGCTAGTGAGGTTGTGGAGGAATTAAGGTGTAAGAGAAGAAAAGAGGTTGCTGTAAAAATAGACTTTGAAAAGGCATATGAGTCTGTCAATTGGGAATTCTTGTTTTACATGTTGGGTAGACTTGGTTTTTGTCATAAGTCGATATCTTGAATTAAAGGATGCTTATAGTCAACAACCTTATATGTTTTAGTAAATGATAACCCATCTAAGGAGTTTACTTCATCAAAAGGGTTTAGTTTAAGGGATTCATTATCATCTTTTTTTTTTCATTGTTCTGGAGGGTTTAACTAGGCTTGTGAGAGACGAGAGAAAAAAACAAGTTGTTAGAAAAGGTTAAGGTGGATGAAAAAGAAGTTAAAATTAACAATCTTCACTTTGCGGACACCATTTTTTTCACTAAAAACAATATTCTTAACATCATAATAGTAAAAATCATCTTAAGGTGTTTTGAGTTGGATTACGGTCTGAAAGTGAATTTTCTAGAGTAAGGTTGTTAGGTTAGATATTAGTCAAATTAACATATGCATGATTATTATTTTACGGCAAGTGTACCATGTCGGAAGTAATACATTTGTCCCTAAGGTTGGATATCGAACCCATAAGGAACAATTGAATTCTCAAGTATAATATTCACTAAATAGAAAACAACATATAAAAGTTTGTTGGAAGTTTGTTGTATATGAGACTGCAAGAATGTGAATAAAGAAAAGTAAATAGTTGTTTGATTCAATTGGGAAAATTGAGATTGGGGTTCATCCTTCTCACTCTTTTAGTATTTTGAAAAGCATATAATATTCTATCTTTGATTGATATTGATGCCCATATAAAATTCATTTATATCGATTCTTGCATATAAAATTATTAAGATAGTCTCCTAAATATCGATTCCTTGCATATTTATAAAAACTCCTTATCATTACGAACAAATGTTGATAGCAATTAACATTTCAAATCTATTCCTAGCATTTAAATATGTTAAGCATTATCATTTATGTCCGATGCTTAAAAGTACTTTCCAGAGTCAAATCTAAGCATCAAAATCATGATAATTCAAGCGTTAAGAATAAAATGACAATATCAATCATCAATCAAGAACAAAATATTATGTTTAAATATTACCTCAATACATAAGAGTTTGAACAAATTACTCACAATCCCAAAGGGTAGAATTAGTCACTCATGTTGGCCATTACAAGCATGGAAAACAAGAAAATAAGATTCAGGATGTTTCTCCTTTAGGGTTTTCTATCTCCTTTTATTCTCCAAATGATGTATAGAGTTATACCTCACACCTCATATTTAACCTAGTTGGGTTTGGGTTAAGTGACTTCTTGCCTAGGTGAGTTATTACTTTCTTGGGCGAGTTTGACGAGAAAAAGCCCAACTTCTCGGAAATGAACTCACCTAGGCGAGCCTTGGGCGAGTTCCTCTAGAGTGATCTGGCCTGGGTGAGTTTGGACGAGTTTTGAATGTTCTGACTTTCCATTTTCATCTTGTTTATTCTCCTTTAACACTTTCATCTCCATTTTCCCCTAAAATCCTAAAATTAACACAAAATTGGGAATAAATAGTTCTTATTCATATTATAATCACAAAATATGTAAAAAAAGTTTAAATTCATAAATTAGGGGTTAAAATATAATTATTTTATCAATAAATATTTATAAGTGTCTGTCTTTTAATATGAAATATTATTGAAATATGGGTATGTGTGCTGGGGGAAACCTAAGAAGTTAAGCTTTTGGGAGTCGATCCTTTTGAAGTTAAAGAGAAAACTATCCATATAGAAAGGAACTATGCTACCAATAGCTGGGAGGTTATGCCTTATTAAGTTTGTGTTAACAGCCATGCCCCTCGTTTACATGTCTATGTTCATAATTCCAAAGAAATTCATAAAGGAGATAAATAAGATACAACGAGACTTTTTATGGGGTTAGGGTAAGAGGGGAAAAAAATATAGCTTGGGTTAAATGGAAAAATGTTTGTTGGCCAAAGAAAGAGGGAGTTATGAGGTAAAAGACATAAATACATTCCATATTACTCTGCTCGGTAAGTGGAAATGTCGCTTAGGAACTGAAAAATCTGACCTGTGGAAAGATGTGCTAGAATCTAAGTATGGGTCATGGAGGATGCTTGATAGTAGGGAGGTTACAAAAGAATGAGTATATATGGTGGAGGGATATTACAAAAGTGAATGGTGAGATGTATAATGATCAATGGTTTGAAGAAAACGTTAGACGGAAAGTGGGGAATGGTTTCAAAATAAATTTTTGGAATGATAGGTGGTTGGGCCAAACGACTTTAATAAAAAAATTACCAAAGGTTATACCATGTATCTATTGCAAAAGAGGCTAACATGAGTATTATGGATAGGTGGATTGAGTCTGGTGGGTGTGGGAGCTTAAGTGGAGGAGATAATGCTTTGACTAAAAGCTTAGTTTAGTGTAGAATCTACTGAAAGAGGTTCAACATGTAAAATCTGTCTTTATTAAAGAAGATCAGTGGATATGGCTGGGTGAGGATGATGATAGATATACAATTAGATCAACTTACAAAATTTTGCTGCTTAATAGGCAAATAAAATATGTTAATAACCTTTCTACACTTGTATGTTTTCAAGGAGGGTATGATAGTTAAAGGTGTTTCCTCAGGATGATGAGTTCGGGGTAGTCAATGGTATTCTCTGTTAATAATCCAAGTCTTTGTTGTGATGTTGGGCTATTTGAGTGGATTTATATGCTTAATTCTTTAGACTTAGTGTAGGTTGTGGTTTCCTGGGTTTTGATCACTTTATGTATGTTTTTAGGTCATACACAGTATGATTGCTTTGGCTTATATTTTCTTATTGAGTAAAGTATTGATCTAAGTATCTAAGTATGTTATGTCTTTGGAAACGGTTTGTGGGATGGGAAACACTTTAATGTTGGGACATAAAGTATCCAAAAATTGGGTGTGGGGTGTCAAATAGAAACTTTGTTTCTTGGCTCTTCTCTATTGTGAAGGGTTCATATTGTTGTAAGCATCTCTCTATAGAAACATTCTTATGTGCATTTTGTATACGGCTCAATGTTCAAGATTTTTTTTTTTGTATAAATGGTGTATTATATTGATTGGTGGCATAGTTAATGTAATATGCCTCTTTATTATATCAGTGTATCTACAATTTGATTCTAAAATAATTGTAGAATCTTATAAAAAAATTATTAATGTTAAAAGTGTTTAACAAATATATATATATATATATATATATATTAACTTGTTTGTGAAATTAGTGTTGTTTAAAAAAAGTTTAATTAACTATTCTTAACTACCAACAAATTTTCTAAATACTTCATAAGCTTTCCATTGGTATTTTAGCTTGTTTAATGAAAACTAAAGTCCATAAACAATGTTCCATCATTGTAGAAACAAAATAAATTTTAAACGTGAGTAGGATGGAAGTAAAAAAGAAACATTTTAGAGATATTAAAAAGATATTGTTCTCCAAAGATTAAAAAAGATATTTAAACTTTTAATAAATAAGAAATGATAAAGTTTTGCATCAAACCGTACACTTGATTAAATTATGAACCCTAGCTTTAGAAGTTGGGTTCTAAAGGAGAAGAGGATGAGGACTGAGCTGGAGGGAAAACAGCACAAGGCCATGGCATAATGAGATTCTGGAATTAAAGGCACAGAGTGACCCACAAAAACATTTGAACCAGAAGGCCACGGCATGGTTTGAGAGCTTATATTTTTGATGCATGGAATTATAAATTATAGAGAGTGACCTAAAAAAGAGGGGATACCCTCCTAGGTAGCGACCAGACTGACCCCTGCATGACCAACCAATATATATATGACACCGGCCAAGGGTGCTAAACTCCTACCTACCAACCTCTCCATTACTCTCAAACGGGGAACACCTACCTTCCAATATCATTCTTTTGCCTACCATCTTTATTCTCATTACTAAAACATTATTAAATAAATATTAATTTTAGATAAAAATTAATTTTAGAGGTAAAAAATAATTAATTGTTATATTAACTAAATTAGAAACTATTTTAAAGATTAAAAAAATTATTGGTATGTAATTTAGTTTCTATTATTGATAAACTCCTTTTAGAATGATATCTAATTAGTTAGCAAGGTTTTAGCTACCAATTATTTAGATTATAGAGTTGGTAGCTAGTAGTTAATATTAAGGAGTGAATTTTAAATCTAACTCAATCTTATAAAACCGGCTTAGCTTATACTCATTTATGTATTATGAAATGTCTTAATCGCCTAGTTGATGTGAGATATCCAACCGCTAATTAAGTATCAATTTAGAAACTAATTTAGATACCAATAATTCTTTTTAGTCTCTCCAATAATATCTAATTTAGACAATATAGCAACTAATTACTTTTTGTCTCTAAAATTAATTTCTATTTAATAATTTTATTATAGTGTCTTAATTGCAATGAATAAATTGAATAACTAATTAATTTAATCAATATAAATAAATTGAATAAAGAGAAACACTTCAAAAATATCTTAATCCTTATACATTTAAAGCTCAATGACTCTTTTAATTCCTGAGTCTAAAGATAGGCCATAATAAAACATAAAGATTTCATATGCAGCCAATCATATTTCTAAATCTATATTACCATTAAATCTTGACTGACCAATGCAATTTCACCCAAAGGTCTTGTTGAACTGTATAACCAATTTGCATAACTAGCCCTGCGAAATCAGCACATATATCTCTCTATCCTAAAATTATGATTAGCAATGAGAGTCCAAACTGCTAATCCAAACAACATATGTCTATCCATTTGTTATACGACACCTTCCACAAATAATCTTCCTACGTTTATATTAAAATGATAAACAATAGTAATTGTAGTGTCACTAATAAGAGTATAAATTTATATATATATATTAAAAATTTATTTTAGAATATTAAGTTAAATTTAAAGTTTATTTTTTAAAATTTATTCATTTATTTTTTTAATTCAAATTAAAGAAAAAAAAGTGAAAGAGATAAAAAATACGTGTTTTCTCATGCGTGAAAGAAGGGAGTTTCTTATTTTATGTTCCATAAATTTGTAAATGAAGTCTGATTGTTGAAAATCAAAGAAAGGACTCTAAAAGCTTTAAAACAACAACTATTTTAACTGTAAAACAGTGATTTTCTAGTCACCTTTGATCAGTGTTCTTAGATGTAAACAAAGAGAATGACTATAGTAAAAGTCGTCATTTTACGCTTCCCTATATTAATTATTAATATATTCATTATTATTAATTTATATTATGTTAGTTGTCATGTTAGTGGTGAAGAGCGGCGACAGCGATAGCGAGCGTGCTAACAGCAGCGAACGACAACGGCGGCGACAACGGTGAAGAATCGAATGGAGGAACAGAGAAAACCCAAAGAACAACGTGCTAGGCAATGAAAGTAGAAATGATGAAGAACCTTCACAACAATAGGAGAAAAGAAACAAAAAGCAATGGTGAAGAAGAAGCAGAGAGTTTGAAAGAAACTTACACAATGGCTCGAAGAAGACAATGACTCAAGGAAAACGAAGAAGAAGCACAGAGCATAAGAGAAAACAAAGTGCCAGAGACAAAGGAAGTATGAAGCGTAATTGGCGTGCTCTAAGCTAGGGTAATAAAAAGAGTCTAACCTTCTAAGATGGCGTTTTACTTCATAGTTGTCTTCTTACACCAAGTGCTTTGTTATAAGAAGACGGTTTTACTAAATAGCAATCCTTAAAAAAATTTAATTTAAAAAATACCACTGCATTTTGAACAGACTGTAAAAGTGTCTTAAATGTAAAGTTGAAATAAGTCCCTTTTGCACTAATGTCACTCGTACAAGATTTTTTTGATAATCAAACTAATATATATTTTTTATAAATAATATAAGAAATAACTGAAGTATTGAATAAGTACTTTCTACAGCATTAATATGTATTTATATACTTTATTTTTAATTTTCTCTAGGAAATAGATTAATGATAGAAAAATTTAGTATACAAATTCATTTAGACAAAATCTTCAATTATGATTAACACCAATTAACAAGTAGCAAAATGTGTCAATTTTTGTTAATGTGAATGGAGCCTAACCCAACCCACTGGGTGAACCAAATGTATCTCACTAAATTATATATACATAAGCAATTAATTAATGAAACAACACAGGTGTCCTTCACTTATAATCAGGACAATAATTTGCATCTAATATGGGGAGGACACGATGAGTGTTTCCCTTTACTTTTCATATATTAAAATTAAAAAATTCTCATCATATCACCTAATTGCAGTCCTTAATCATGTTGGTTAGTTTTAAGGTCTTATTAAATGAAAAATTTATGTCTGAAGTTAGGAGTTTAGGTCAATAATATATAAAAGAAAAATCTTAATTAACTTTAATATTTTAATGTTTTAGATTAAAATAATGTCAAAGTCTTAATTATATATGAGATGATTCATAATTTGCAAAGTTACAGATTCACATCTCTTAAATTAAGTAAAGAGTTTTGCAGGACATTCACTTTAATATTCTTTCATATGTATCACATGTTGGAATAAGAAGTGGAAATATGTTTCTCTTTCTACACATTATTTCATATATGTTCAAACTTTCACGATCAATATATAATAATATTACGAATTTATCGATGTTCATGGTGTCTACGTTTATCATTTGCCTCGTTTTCTGAAATTCGAAGACATAATTATACCAACGTTTTTTCGTAATTGTGGTAAGAAGACGTCCAAATCCTAAACTTTCATATTCATTATTCATTCAAAAAATTAACAACCTTACTTATAAATAAGAAAAAAAAAAACTGTCATAAACTAAAATTAGAAGCTACTTATATAAGCTAGAAAAATACAAAATTTTATCATATTAGTTTCTTCAAAATATCAGTTTTTTAAGTTATATGTATAAACTTGTTTTAGTATTTAAAGAAAAAAAAATTATTTTTTAGGAAATAATTATGGGTAAATTTATCCACACGTGTTAATTTTGTTATCTCTCGGCTTGGTTGATCTTTTAAAGGAAGATTTCGAAAAAAATTAATACTAATTAGTCATAAATAAATTTATATAGAAGATTATAATAACCTAAAATTTTAAATATATATATATATATATATATATATTTATGATTTTTTTATAATATTATTTTTCTTTTAATTTTTATATATAAAACTTTCAACTCCTCACTGCTGTAAACTAAAAAACTAGCATATTTAAGCGGGTTTTCCTTTTTTTTTGCACATTTATTTGAACCTACATAACATAAGAATATATGAGACTTATTGGAAAATTCGTTAACTATTTCATACTTTACTAATCATGATAATTAATTATACCACATACAAAACCATACATTACGAAATTTCATACGGTTAATTAGTTTTAGGATGATAATAAATGAAGTTGATAACTCTTAATTAATGAAAGACAAATTAATATCTGAAAAAAAGTTAAATTAATGGTTATGCTGTGTAGTTTTCCTGAAATATATTTAGTTTTTTTTTTTTAATTAAATAGATGTTTCTGACCATGCTAAACATAGATTTGTTATATATATAAACCTCTTGAGAAATTATTAACTTCACTGCTTCCTACAACAAAAGTGATTTTCCAGGAGTAAATGATGTTATAAAAAAAATTATATATATATTCACACTTAAGAACTATATAAAATTATGAATATTTAACCCAAAGAATTGAGTTTGTAGTACAAATCAAATAGAAATGGTGTTGTCCTTTTGCTAATATTTAATTTTGTACTTCTAGCCTTGTTCTTTTATATAAGGACCTTTCCTAACCCTAATCCACACCATCTCACCAAACCTTCATCTTCATCTTTTAGCTACACTCTTCCTTTCTCTCAATCCACTTTGAGAACATGGCAAAGAAAGCCCTCAAACTTTTGGTCTCTCTTCTGTTTCTTTCCTATGTTGTGTATGCTGCTGCTGTTCCTGCAACTAGTAAGTGTCATGTGTTTCCACCTTTTAGGGTTTTGATGCTTCTTTATACAGTTTATTTATATTTTACACACAGAACTTAAGGATATATATGTTTGAATATGTGCTTATAGGAATTTCCATGACCAAGAAAGTGGATGCATTATTGCTTGAAGATCAGACTAAGGTGGTATATCTTCTTCTCTATGTTTCACATGTTCCATTGAAAAGTGGAAATATGTTTCTTTCTTAGCCTCTTCTCCCAAATATTTCACATATTTAGGATCAAAATCATAAACATGATGCTCTTGTGAAGACACTGTTTGCTTACCATTTACCAAGTTTTCTTTAAATTTAAAGCATAATTATACCACTGGTTTTCCAGCCAGCTACAAAACAAGGTGCAAATAATTTACATACATATACAGTATTCATCCAAGGTCCCTTTAGATTGAAGGAATATAGACATATGTTTATAAATTTTCTCTAAAAAAAATCCTAAAAAAAGTAAGAAAAAGAAAAAAATTCTGATCTAAAATTAGTTTATACAATTTAAAATTAAAGATTTAGATAATATAACAATTTTTACAGCTTGAGAATAAGTTAAATTTAGTTCTGAACTTCCTTTTACTTTTATTTTTTTTTCTAAAAGTGCAGAAACTTATGCAAGTATGTTCTATATATTATTAGATCATCTCAACAAATTACCACTGTTTATAAAACACAACAAGAATCTCATAATATCAAAACAAAATAATAGGAGAGAATTTATTTGCATTCCTAAAATTTGACAGATGTTCAGCAGCATATAAATACATTAGGAGACCCAAACCCTAGGAGAGAAATACATGAATACTAAAATGTTTAAATCAAATCACCCAGAACCCTAAACCAAAACAATAAATCAATTTTTTTTGATAAAGGTAATGATCACAAAAGGTGATTAGATTTTGACACAAAAGGTGATTAGATTTTGATACCCCGCTCCAATTTACACTTACACTAAAATATTAATATTTGTAATAAAAAAAATTTTAAAAATAAAAAAATGTCTTTAATGAAATATTAGACAAAATGTAAAATGTTAAAATATTTTTTAAAATTAAAAAAATTAAAAATGATTAAAATATTAATATTTAGTGGGGTGTAAAGTGGAGCAATGGGTGTCAAACCATCATTTTCCATCACAAAATTAGTAAAATTCTGAAACTGAGTTTTCTGGTTAGAACTTTTTCAGTACTTATAAGATTTCGAATTTGTTACTTTTATTAGTGAACATGAATAAAGAAATTATTCTTTGCCTATTTACTGCAACGAAATGAATTTTTTAAAACTAAGTTGTTCTTATTAAAAGAATCATTGGGAGAGTATTTAGATGATCAGATAAGGTGATATCTTTGTAACCCTTTTATTTTTCTGATCTAATCTTTAATGTAGATATTTATTCTTAATTTCTTATTACACATGTTTTGAATCTTGATGAAAGACCAAAAGGAATGTAATAACCTCAAAAGAAAACTTGGCATAACCATTTACTCTTTATTGATTAATGTTTGAAATTGTATAAAAGAGATTTTCAAAGATTTCAAACTCGTTTGGTGTTGATACAAGTCAATAATCTACAATAATGATGAACGAATTAAGTACCCCATTTTACAATTTTCTACAGAATCCTCTTGAAATAAATACCTAGTTCACAGCCATATTTTTTCACTAGTCCTGAAGATTCTAAGGTTTTATATATCTATTATAGTTGCTGTATTTTTTCATGTTCATATAGCACGATAGATAGTGGCAATATATGATTTTTTTTTCCAAGTCCAACATAGTCAAGATCTTAATTTGCAGGAGAATGTAGTTATGGACATAAAGAACCAGAAGGAGTTGTTTGACACGAAGGAAGAACATGAAGAGGGAAGAATGATTATGGATATTACAGATTACCCTCCAACAGGACCAAATCATTCTCATACCCCAAAATCCCCTGGAAAACCTGGGAATTAAGGGCTTGGGTGTGCTTAAGCTAAATTAAAATGTTTTGGATTGATCTGGCTTGTTGGATTTGTTCGTGTGTGAGGATGGTTTTCAATCTATCCTTGTTAAGTCACTCTACATTTAAGTGCTTGTATGGTTTTGTGATGTAAGATAGAGTGTTGAATTTGTATTGTATGTGGCAAACTCGAGTTTTTGCTGGTTGATCACCACTGTTTGTAACCTTGATTTCCGTGGTGATATGTGAATTAAGTTTGATTTATTTTTTATATCTACTTATCTATCCATTACAAGTGACCTTAAGCTAGAGAGGACATTTGAAAGGCAGAAAAAAAAACTACATTCTCATATATGAGAGATGTAATAATAATTGTTAGATCTTATTTTACTACTAGGATCAAATTACTAATTAAAAATTGTATTTTTTTTATCAATAATAATAAATAAATTAAAATAAAATATTTGTGGTGTCCCAACTTGTTTAAAAAACTTATTTACAAGACTTCCAACCAAAAACCTATAATAAAGGTGATCAAAAATTGAGTTACATCATTACAAACTCTAAGTACCAATTTTCCTAAGACCCTAAAATATTACCATTGTACATGTGAAACGTGTACCTCAACTTACTACTATATGCTTTCTATCTCGTGCTTTGTGACTTGCATTTATTATCAATGAGCTCATAAATCATGTGTGGAGAAATTCTAAAATCTTTTAGATGCATGCCCTCGTGATACATGAGTTCATCTTATTAATCTTAATCTTGAGGTTGTGATCTCTATAGTTTCTCAAATGTGGTGTCTTCAAAACCTCTCATTGTAATGTTGCACCTTTAGAGTTGTTGTTCATAGACAATGCTACCAAAACCTGTTTGATTAGAAATGTATCATTACACGATATAGTATTAAACAAAATTTTCTTATGGGAAGCAAAGCACGCACATCTCAGAGACACAATGGCCATGGTTTTGACCGTAAACCACATAAACATGCAAATGATTTTACAACTTTTTTCTTCTCAAACTTTCCATATGGCTATGGTGAACTGGACATGTTTAAGGTCTTTTAAAAATGGACTAGGGTGAAAGAAGTTTTTATTTCAGGCAGGCTAAACAAATGGGGGAGAAGATTTGGCTTTGTGAGATTTTTTTGATGTGGGAAATGCGGGGCGGTTGGAGAGGGAGTTAGACCAAATCTATATAGGAAATGTGAAGTTTTACGTGAGTATTCCGAGATACCGGAGGCATGAGCCAGAAATCAATAGGGAGAAGAGAAGGGACAACAAGAGCCTACACATGGAGATGCTTAGGGAATCCAGGAAGCGGTTCAAGGAGGCTTCTGTGATAAATGGGAAGATGAGAATAAAGGAGGTCTGGGTAGAAAAGAAAGGGAATAAGTCCTTCGTCGACATAGTTAAAGGTGGATCGCAACAGAAATGGAAGGGGTCCACTATTAAGACACAACATCAAGTTTTGCCATGGATGAAAAATAGTGCCATTGGTCAGTTCAGTGCAGATTTGAACTTTGACCAGCTGGGTGAAGAATTTGTGAAAGGAGGAATGTGCATGATTAAAGTGAGGTGTATGGGTGACAACCTTGCCCTTCTAATGCCAAGAGAAGGGGAGAGCATGGAAGATCTTATAAAGCTCAACAAAAAGTAGTTCGAAAGTGTTTTTGAGAACATTGACCCTTGGTCAGAAGATCATGTCGCGGGCCATAAAATAGTCTGGGTGAGGTGTTATGGTTTGTCGATTACATTTTGGAACGAGGACTGCTTTTCCAAAGTGGTTGGAGAAGTGGCAGCGTTGATGTCCATTGATAAGTCCACATTATTGTGGGAGAATCTTGAGTATGCTAGGCTTCAAGGTCGATTGTTGAAGAGTTGTAATGCAAGGTTGGCGAAAAGCATGCAGATTAATGACCAAATATTAAGTATTTCCATTGAAGAAGAGTTCTCAGCAGTAAATGAATGCCAGTGTAAGTGCGCACCAAATGGCTTTGAATCTTCAGATAGTGTCTCTTCATCGGAGACCTATGTAGAAGAAACAGCCTTATCTGTGAATAACTGCGAGAAGGAGGTTAGGCATTGGGATGGGGTGGAATGCAAGTCAAAGGGGGAGGCGGAGGAAGAAGAGGCGGTGGAAGGAGGGAAACAGAACGCACATATGACAAAGGAGAAGGTATTTGAGGAATCTGCTTCGAAGGGAGAACAATGTCAGAAGAAAGTTTCTATGTTTATCACTAATGAAGGAAAAAAAGGTCAAAAGGTCTTTGAAGAGTTTGACTTTGCTAATCACCCTACCTACGTTTGCGATTGTTTCTGTGATAGCCTCTTTGTACATGATGAGTTGGCTAAGCCTGTGGTGGAAGTTGAAAGCAACATCTCCCAGTGCAAACCTAATGCAGCTTCGGCCCAACAAGGGAAATTTTCGACCCAATGTGGTGCAGATAAGGAATATGAGCAGGCCCATTTGGAAGAGGGAGATGGAGGGTTTACACAAGTGGGTCGTGGGCCAGGGTTTGAGGAGGGAATAGGTATTGAAGAAAGCAGTATCCAGGAAGGAGTCTTGGTGGTACGGGTGCTAGACGAAGACCGAAATGAAAAAGATTCTTTGAGGATTCCAGATACTCCCATTACGGAAAGTGGGTTATTGTCGAATATGTGGGAACAACAAGAACTACAAAAGAGCCATATAATGCATGAGGTCCCGAAAGGCTTTGTTAAACCAAGGGATGCGTGCCCAAGTATGAATATTTCCCTTGTGTTAGGAGACGAGGAAGCAACAGTGGGAAACATATGTAAAACTCCTCCATAACAGTGCAAGATGAAAGGGCTGTGGGAATTGGGGGAAAGAAGTACCCACCAAGGCAGTCAGTGAGAATAAGTGCGAGAACAGCCCAGGTAGGGAATACCTCACTTTCCATAGTAGGAATGAATTCAACAACCATTTTTTATGGGGATATCAATAATTGCAATTCATGTTTTCGTGATTCAGAAAGTATGGTGGAGCCATCAAAGTTATGGGAGATAGGTAAACAAATAGGAATCATTTGTCGAGGGGATGAAGACGAGGTGGCTGCAGAATACCAATGTATGGAAGAGAAAGAGTCGGAGGTTATGAAGAGTTTTGAGGAGGGCAACAAAAATGGTTTGTTATGTTGATAGTTAACCTGAATATAAGAGGTTTGGGGGGAGACATCAAAGCTAGGTATTTAAGGAAAATCATTGTTGGTGAGGGAGCAGAATTTGTATGTATACAAGAAACAAAAACAATTGTTTTCTCAGATGCTAGATGTTATTCTTTGTGGGGGGGACAACAAAGTTGGATGGATACACAATGAAGGGGACAATGGAGGGGGAAGTTTGTTGTCAATGTGGCATAAATAATACATCTAAAATCTTCTTTTCGGTGTGTTGTTGTAAATATATACGTTGCATGTAAGTTGAGAGATAAGAAGATTCTATGGGAGGAGTTGTGTACCATTAAAACGGCTTCTCAGGACTTGGTTTGGTGCTTCTGTGGTGATTTTAATGCCATAAGAAGCAAAAGTGAAAGGAAAGGTGTCAAAGATAGGGGAGATAAATCAAGTGAGATAACAGGGTTCGATAGATTTATTGATTCCAACTTTTTACTAGAATTGCCTATTGTAGGTAAGAAATACACATGGTTCAAGCCAAATGGTTCGTCTAAGAGCGAGCTAGATAGAATCTTTGTCTCTAAAGAGTGATTACAAAAATGTCCAACAAAGGGAAGTATCAGACCACTATGCTTTAGTGGTAAAGTCCACGGATAAGGATTGGGGTCCTAAACCTTTCAGAACCATCGATGTGTAGCATATGGAGAGGGATTTTAATGGGATGGTGAAGGAAAAATGGCCGTCATATTTAGTACATGGGAATATAATAACGAAGCTCAAAGAAAAGATGAAATTGTTGAAGATTGACCTAAAATTATGGAATAGAGATGTGTTCGGTAACCTGAATACCACCAATAAGAAGATTTTGCAAGAAATAGAGGAACTAGATTGCCAAGATGTTAGTGGAATTTAGTACATGGGAATATAATAACGAAGCTCAAAGAAAAGATGAAATTGTTGAAGATTGACCTAAAATTATGGAATAGAGATGTGTTCGGTAACCTGAATACCACCAAGAAGAAGATTTTGCAAGAAATAGAGGAACTAGATTGCCAAGATGTTAGTGGGGATGTTCTGAGTAGTGTGATGTTGAAAAGATGGAATCGGCGAGCCGGTTAAGGGAGACTGACAAGAAGCTGGAATCCCTTATAAGTCAAAAGGCCAGAGCAAGCTAGCTTAAGAATGGAGACTCTTGTACTAGGTTCTTCCACTGCTCTTTAAGGTGGAGAAGGCTTAGAAATGAAGTTAAGGGTGTTGAGGTTAGGGGTCAAAGGTGTGAGGAACCTAATACCGTTCGAATATAAGCGAAGAAGTTGTTTGAATCTAGGTTCAAAGCAACAAAGATCTCGGGGTAAGACTTGATGCAGTAGAGTTTAAATGTCTCTCCCCGGAAGACAATTTGAGTCTTATTGCTGTTTTTTTGAAGAAGAAGTCAGGGACACAATGTGGCAGTGTAAAGGTTCAAAGAGTCCTGGACCGGATGGGTTCAATTTCAACTATATCAAGAAAAGTTGAGATTTTTTAAAAGATGAGTTTGTTGCAGCATTGGCCTACTTCCATGAAACAAGTACTATCCCGTAGGGTTGTAATGCGTCATTCATAACATTAATACTTAAAGTTAGGGACCCCTCTAAGCTAGAACAATATAGACTCATCTCTCTAGTGGGTGCCATTTACAAAGTCTTATCAAAGGTGCTAGCAGGCAGAATTAAGAACGTGATGCCCTCAATTATTGATGAATGTCAATCAACATTCTTAAAAGATAGAGGGATGCTAGACAGCGTGCTTATGGCTAATGAAGTCATAGAAGATCTGAGGAGATTTGGCAGGAGCGGATTGTGCTTGAAGGTGGACTTTGAAAAAGCATATGGCTCGATGAGGTGGGATTTTCTATATGATATGCTGCATAGGTTAAGTTTCCACAGTAAGTGCATAAAATGGATTCGTGGATGTATGGAATCTGCTACAGTATCTGTGTTAGTCAATGAGAGTCCTACGGGGGAATTTAAACCAACTAGAGGTTTAAGGCAGGGTGACCCCTTAGCTCCAGTCCTCTTTATTGTGGTAGTTGAAGGCCTAACCGGGTTAGTAAGGCAAGCCATCAAGACCAATCTGATGTAAGGTGTTAAGATCGGAAGAAAAGAGGTTGAGGTTTGTATTCTGTAGTTCGCAGATGATACTCTCTTTTTATGTGAGGAGTCTTTTACCAATGTGGTAACAATGAAGGCTATTCTTAGGGGTTTTGAGCTAGCCTCAGGCTTGAAGATTAATTTTCATAAATCCAAGCTAGTAGGCATCAATGTTGTTAGAAGCGTTCTTGTATGCTACACAAAGACTTAGAATTGTGCTCAAATGGGAATCCCCTTTTAAGTATTTGGGCTTAGAAGTGGAAGGGAACCCGAAGAAAGTACCAGTTATGGGAGCCAATTCTAAACAAATTAAAATCTAGACTCAGTGTGTGGAAAGGGAGATTCCTATCGATGGCAGGGAGAATATGTCTAATTAAATCAGTTATCACTGTTGTACCATTATTCTACCTCTCCCTATTCAAAGCACCAGATTCTATTTGCAAAAGCATAATCAGCATTCAAAGGAGGTTTCTATGGGGATGGGGGAAGGAGTCTAGGCCGATCTCGTGGGTTAGTTGGCAAGACTTGTGTAAATCGAAAGATGATGGAAACCAAGTAGAGGACGCTCAAGCCCATGAAGCCCAAGCCCAACAAGGGGCCCAAGCCCGACGAATCACTAGGAGCATGGCAAGAGCTTTGCGACAAGAGTATCAAAAGATGACTC
>Ga0123342_1004711_pt1 | contig 20531 bp, 12 predicted proteins | sample Turbeawhitnodule_FD_89960 | JGI IMG/M metagenome (GOLD analysis project Ga0123342, IMG submission 89960) | Root nodule microbial communities of legume samples collected from Mexico - Turtle bean Mexico white nodule | ecosystem: Host-associated > Plants > Roots > Nodule | place: Mexico: Nepantla...
ATATTTTAAAGATCTAGAAACAACTTTGACTAAGATAAATATGCATGATAGTGAAGAGTCAAAGATCACTAGGTTTGTGAGTGGTTTAAGGAGAGAAATTAAAGATGTTGTAGAATTATATGAATACTCTTCTTTAAAGAAGTTGGTTCACCTAGCCATCAAGGTGGAATCACATATTTTGACGAAAACAACTTTCAAAACTACTCATCATGATGACTGCTACAAATCTTCAAGGAAAGATAAAAATAACATTTCTTCAAAAACTTCTCCTTCCAATTTTTCAAAAGAAACCACTTCTTCCTATAAAGTTTTTAAAGAAAAACCTTCTATCTCTACCCCTAAGTCACCCACCAAACCTTCAAGCACAAAATGTTTTAAATGTTTAGGGTTTGGGCACACAGCTGCCAATTGTCCAAATAAAAGAACCCCAAAGCTAAAAGAGGAACATCAAGTCCACATTAAAACAAAAACGGAAAGGGAAAATGAAAGACATAAAATGAACAATCCTAAAGACATCAAGTCCACTTGGTTAAGTTAATGGCCAGTGGGGATTTTCCTAAGGTCTTCACTCTTAAATTCCTAAAATCTCAATCTAAGTAAAGTGTCACACCAAAAAATGAACAATCCTAAAATCAACTCATATCAATACCCATACAAACTTTGCCGAATCTATCCATGAATGCCTGTAAGAACTCTCCTTTTTCTTATTTCACGTTAAGGAGGGACATGGATGAAGTGTGGTGTGGTCAACTTGTTGCGTACTGTGTGGTAAACTTTGTTGATAGGACTTTGAAATTTCTCACGGATTTGGAAGGGAGCCCGGTAAACCAACCGAGCGGACCCTCCTGGAGGGAGGTGGGGAAAACCTTACACCATACAACCTTGTTGGTTGTGTACAAGGTCATCTGTGTTTTGAAGACATTTAGGTGTTCGTCTGGGTCGGTGGAACCATCATAGAGTTTGATGGTTAATCCTTTCCACTTGGCGAGAAGTGGTATGTCAATTATCTCATTTGTGAACGGGTGTCCTCTTGGGTCCTCTTCATCATTAGTGGTAGGATTGTTTCTGGAACTTTGGTGAGTTTGATGGGTTTGAAGAGTGTGATGAGTTTGGTGAGTTTGAACGAGTGGATGTGTTTGATGGATCAGATGGGTTTGATGGGTTGGTGGTGCTCAAGATTGTTCTTCCCATTCATCCTGTTGTTGTTGTAAATACTTATTTTGCTCTTTTGAAAGGGACATATATTTCCTCGTGCCGACGCTGATCCTCCTCACTACGTAATTGATCTGTTATGCCCTTTTGTCGTAGTTCCTCCATTTGTGCTTGAAGGACTTATATCATAACTATCTGCTCATCCACCGTATGATTGTTGTTAGCGTTGTTTCTTGTTGACACCATTGTTGTTTGCTGCTATTTGCTGCTAGAAATTGAGTAATACCTTGATCACATGGTGGGCACCAATTGTACTTGTATAGGCTGATGGGCCCACATAGTACCTGTGACTGGATATACAATTATTGACGTGTCGGTGATCTCCAAATTCCTTTAAGCCTCCTTCTTTCAATATTGATGTTCGGTTGGCCAAGGATACTTGTGATTGCACTCTGACGCTCAAGTCAGTGCTATGATTTAGGTATATTTTAGTAGGATGTAAAAAACGTACCTTGCTCCTTCATAAAAGGTTCTATTTATAGTACTTGGTTTATGGGTTTTGACCTTTATGGGTTGACTATCAGTTGTTAATTGACATACATAGTGGTTCCTTAATATCAAGGAAGTATATCTTTTAGTTAATTCGTTGTTCCCGTATATTTTGGGATATTCGTTGACTCATTCAGGCTCCGTTTGTTTCTGGGAGTGGAAAAACGCTAAAATCGAGAATTCTTTTGCACTCAAAACTTTCTTATCAAATGTGTAAAGAAAGATGTATATATATATATATATTTAATTAATTAATATAATTTACTGGTTTACCCATTTATTTTAAATTAAAATTATTATTATTTTTATTTAAAACAGAATATAATTTAAATATAAAAATATAATTAAAATTATAAAATAAAATAACATAATTAATCATATTATATATAATAAATTATAAATATAAATAATAATAATAAAATATTTAAAAAAAATAAAAAATAAGTTTATATAATAATTATATTAATTACAAAAGACTAAAGATAAATATTTATATAAAAATAATTCTTTATCAAATATTTATAATTATAAATATTTAAATAATATTTTAATTAAAAATAATTATAATTTATAAATAAATAAATCAAATTAATTTTCTAATAATTTTTAAATATAAAAATAAATTTATAAATTTATATTTTTATCAATTAAAAAAATATAATTTTAATCATATCCATCACATCACTCATAAATTTTCATTAATTTTTCCTATACTTTTTACTCTATTAATCTTAATTCAAACACTATAACTTTCTTGTACATTTTCCATAAAATCATTTAAAATTTATTTCCACATTTCCACTTTCTAATCCAAGTTAATTGTAACTTATTTATTACAATTTTTTTTTTATCGGATTAGTAACCCAGACTGATGTGTCTGGTACCACATTTACAAAATTTATTTTTTTGTAAGGAAAGAGATTTTAGATTAGTAATCATACCTTTATTTTGTTTGAAATTTATCTTTTTATTCATCTTCAACGTCCAAGTCCAACACAAATAGGATTGATTAAAGTTATATATTGTAGTGAAGAAACTAAAATAATTTTGAAGTATAAAAAATGTTTTAAAATATAAGAAGTCACGCGAAGGTGAGGGTCTAGCCTGGTCGGGAGCGGACGAGTGGATTCTCTCACGCGACTTTCATCGAACACCTATCCATCTCTGACAACGTGTCCACCTCCCAAGAATCCACGCACCCATCCAAACCCAACCTCCTTTCTCTTGTGCCCATCACTTTCTTCTACTTCACCATCTTCTCCTTCTTTCCCCATAATCAGTAATCCCCATGAATCGTGTAGCATTGCCCAAATCAATTGCCCACCGTTGCAGAGGCATTCACCACACCACGTGGAAGAGGTTCGGTAACCGTTGCGAAACCCAGGTCCAAAGTATCGGGCCCTTGGGTTCTCTTCTCAAGTCCCGTTCCGTTATACGGTTCCGCGGGCCTGACACCCTCAAGTTCCTACAGGGCCTCCTTACCAACGATTTACGGAGGTTGGGTGAGCTTATCGGCGACAAAACCGAAAACTTGCCCACGCCGAACGTGCCTGCTACGTCGGTTCCTCCTATTTATGCTGCTCTATTGACTCCTCAAGGGAGATTCCTCTTCGACCTCTTCCTCTATAGGCCTCCCACGTGCGAGACCAAGCTCGACGACACCGGCACTGCTCCTGAGTCCCACTCCGATAAACCCTTTCGTTTGTTTGCTGACGTGGATGCTTCCGTGTTGGATGAATTGTTGCAAACCTTCAACAAGTGAGTTTACTTTTTTCTTTCTTTTAGTTTGGTTTATTTGTTCTGTTCTGTATCATTGATTCTTTTCGTGCCATTACTTTGATTTGGACTTACTTTCTCAACTTCACCTCTGTGCGTGACTATCGATTACTTGTTTAGAAACATACATGACACTTTCATGGCAAGAGAGAGAGAGAGAGTTACTTCACTTCCCATAAGCAATCAGTTTTTGGCTCTTGGCAATTCATTTTTATTAGTAGTTTCGCAATTACCAATTGGAAAGATAATTATATATCGTTGGCCTTAAAAAGGTTATAGTATCTACCATGATTTCTAATTGATTCACAGAATATAAGTTTTAAGATCAAAAGTAAATAGAAATCAAACTCTTTATTATTAATTAGGTGAATTTGTAAGAGGAGCAAGTACAAGTAGAAGGATATAGAAACTGTTCTTGTGGTAACCTTTAACGATTCTTCCAAACATACTAAGGAGCATTGAAAATCTTTGTGTTTTCCATATATAAAATAAATGTCCTGTTTTTGTTTCCATAACTAGTGCCCTAGCATTTGTCTTAAAGCTGTAGCTGGTAGAAACTGAATGGTATAGAACTGATAGGCTCAAATAACATCAGGGAAAAGAAACAGTGAAATGAACTGACCAGATACATCCCAACAATCTTATTCACCAATATCAGAAAGAACACATGGGATGTTAAGGTGAGTTCCCGAGCACCCTAGATCTCTCCTTACAAACCTCACAGTTAATTGGTAACCGCCTAACCTCCTCTCAACTGTTCTGTCCCTCTTTTCTGTCGGGACCTGTTACGTAATTCCCATCTCTACTTCTCTATTTTTGCCTCAACACATACCCTTTTATTGCAACCATTTGTCGCGGTTATGTTAAACTGCATATGCATGCTATAAAGTCTGATGAACTAGCTTTTCAGCCTGTGCACAAAGTAGATCGTTTGGCTTGCCTTGGCATCTTGTTTTGAAGTGATCAGAGCAAGTCAGTTCATGCTTTGGTTGTGGTTTTTGGTTGCAGTTGATCTTCTTCCTACACTTATTGATTTATTGGTTCTTATTTCGGAGCAGAAACCTTATCATTTTAGTGCTGCAGATACCGGTTGTGTTACATTGCACATGCATGCTATAAAGTGTGGTTACGTTACACTCAATATGCATGCGATACAGTCTGATGAACTAGCTTTTTAGCCTGTGTGTGCACATAGTAGATCGTTTGATTTGCCTTGGCATTTTGTTTTGGACGTGATTAGAGCAATCCAGTTCATGCTTTGGTTGTGGTTTTGGGTTGCAGTTGATCTTATTCCTTGTTGATTTATTGGTTCTTATTTCTGAGCAGAAACCTTAACATTTTAGTGCTGCAGATACCGGTTGAGGTCAAAGGTCGAGATTGATGATGTTTCAAGTGATTTCTCATGCTGGCAGCGTTATGGTGCTGGCCTTCCCGAGAAGTCTTCACAAGGAGAAGAACCAGAAGCAGCCTCTGTTGGCTGGGGTGCTGGTGTGGATAGTACTGCAATGTCATCTTCGCATGGGAGTGATAGTGGGTGGCAATGGTTCAAGGACCCCAGATTGACCTCTCTTGGTTTCAGAGGGATCTTCCCATCGAATATAACTCGTTAGTTAGCTATTCCTTCGCTGCTAGTAACAAAATGTGTTTATTTATCATTCAATCTTTTGTACTATTGTGACAAATCTCCATATCTTTAGTCTCTAAGAGTCCCCATCATGTCTACCTGTTTCAGCACCTCTGATTGAGGTTGACAAAGAGACCGATGAACAGAATTTCCTTATGTGGAGAATAGAGAAGGGAGTAGCAGAAGGATCAACTGAGATTCCAAAAGGTGTGTTTGTTTCCTTGTGAAAACTCATCCTCAGTGAATTCATTTGATAAGTTGTGTCTCAAGTATGTTGTGATCATGTCCAGGTGAGGCAGTACCGCTTGAGTATAATCTTGCAGGCCTTAATGCAATTAGCTTTGAGAAAGGTTGCTATGTCGGCCAAGAACTCATTGCTCGTACACATCACAGGGGGGTGATTCGGAAGCGGATAGTTCCTCTAAGGTTTCTGGACAACGATGGGAAAGGTAATCCTACAACGAGTATATGGCTTCTTTAGCATATTATAATAATGATGTACTCTTAGCCATTCCTTTTCTGCTATTCCAGAGTTAGTAAGCAAAGTTATTCCAGGCTCAGAAGTAATAAACACAGCATCCGGCAAAAAGGCTGGTACAGTGACTACTGCCCTAGGATGTCGTGGTCTGGGGCTCTTGCGATTAGAGGAAGCTTTAAAAGGGTCCAGTGCCTTGTCCATTCAGGGACAAGAGGATGTGAAGGTTGTCGCTGGTAGACCAGATTGGTGGCCTTCTGAATGGCTTCAAGATCATGGACAGCACGCTGCTTTTGCCTAGGATGCCCAATGTCGTTCAAAGCGCAAGTATTTACGAATAATTTATGAATGGGGGCGTTAATGTAATCCTAATGCTCCCTGTGGGTGAGTAGTTAGTAAAAAAAAGGTAACGATAACGACGGAACTTTTTTGTGAATTTTCTTGCGGAATGAGTTTCATTTTAGTAATGATTGCATGCTACTTTTCTCTTCATATAACCTTAAAATAGAACAATTTTGTGTTTGCCTAATTATTAGGAAGGAACATTCTATAATACAAACCTTAACATAAAACAATACGTAACAAAACACAGCTCATTAGCGCGTTTAGGTATTAACTAGTAATTATGCGGCAGAAAAGCTATAGAACATTAATTTATTTATTTTGGGGGAGGGGATATCCTTACAGAGCGATAAGTGGATGATGCAATTTAAAAAAAGGATATATAAAAGAAAGAGCCTGTGGAAAACAAAAATCCCGTCGAGTGCATGATCACAGATTCACAGCAATAACCGATTATGTCTTGTTATTTTTCAATTGTAGAAGTTTTTATGTTTATGACCAGACATAGCTCACTGTAAACGAAAGTTTCTCGCAGTATCACGAAGAATGTGTTTCAAGCTATTCAACAATAAACCTCTGGAAGCACTGTAATTTACAATAAACTGAATTAAGAACACATTTCAACTATCCTAGTTCGTAATAACAGGAAAGGGATCCATTTAGATCCACAATTATTTGGCAATGGCTAGTTTTAGAGTATATATATGCTGATGAAAATAGTAGCATGTATGAAACCCAACTATGGGGAAGTGTTTAAACGTTTCCTAATACCAATAGACAGTAGTAGTAAATGATTAAAAATGAGCAGAAGACACAGTCAACTCCTGAATCACATCCACCACGGTTGGTCTTTGGTCAGGAAACTCATGAGTACACTGTATTGCTAGCTTTGAAAGGGTGGCTGCTTCAGATTTAGAATACCTTCCCCTAAGATTTGCGTCAACAGAATCATCAAATCTGAAAGACTCGACTGCTGTCCGTATTGAACTACCTATTGTCGTCTTGCCAGATAGAACTTGAAGAATAATAACTCCAAATGCGTATATGTCACTCTTCTCAGTAAATCGTCCAGTAGTAATGTATTCGGGAGCCAAGTATCCCATTGCAGCACTTACTTTAAGAGCTGAGAAAACAACATCATCTGCAAGAAGCTTTGGTAGTCCAGCATCCATGATCAATGGATTAAACTGATGGTCTAGGAGAACATTTTCCACTGAAATATTCTGGTGAACTATTGTAGGTTTGCTTGCTTCATTGCTATGAAGATATCCAATGCCTGGTCATAAATAAATAGGAAATATCATAAAGAAAGCACAGTATGATGTTCTCCCATCAAAATCATTATTTCATCTTATAACTGTTGCTTTCATTTCAGTAATTTTTGGCAGAATTTATTGAAACGAAATACCGATTTTGATAAGATAACAAGACCAATAACACATGTGATGCGTATTTAAGTTTTGCTGAATAGGTAGGTAAATAGCAAGAACTAACCCTTTGCAATGCCGTTGATGATAGAAACTCTTTTGGACCACTCAAGCACATTGCCACTTCCATCTTCTAAGTCAAGATATTGAGACAGGTTACCCATGGTGGCAAAGTCATAGATAAGGAAACATTCACCTCTACTTCTGGAGCAACAGAAACCTCTCAGCCTAACAAGGTTTTCATGTCTCAGAGAGGTTAGTAGGTTCAACCCCTTTACAAATTCAGCTTCCTCGGTTTTACAGCATGTCACGCTGATGCTTCTAATAGCCACAAGAGAACCATCTCTGAGAACTCCTTTATAAACTGCTGAGAATTTGCTCTTACCAAGTAAACTGGCTTCCGATAGATACTGTGTTGCAGATTCAACCTCATCCACATTAAACCTGAATTGACTTAGATAATCATTCAATAATCCACCCGCATCAGCATTTTGGCCATTAGACAAATGATCCCACCCACTATAATACTCGATATTAACAAGGGCAGAAGGACTTTTTGTGTACAACTCTTTAGGCTTGTCAGGACTAAGTTTCCCTTGAGAAGAACTAGATGTATTGCTGATCCTTTGCTTTTGACGGCGGTATCTGAAGAATGTCAAAAATCCAGCACATATGAATGTAAGACTAACAGCTATAACACCTGCTGTGATGACAATTTGAGGAAACCTTGATTTTGAACAATGGGTATGGTCACAATGCAACTGAACATTTGCAGGCTCTGGGAGAGCCTTCGAAGAATTACGACTTTTGGGTTGATCTCGATCCAAGGTATCAATATGGTTAACGTTTAAATTCTGATCTTTGTTGCAAGCTTTCAAAGTAGAAAACTCAACCCCACATAAACCCGGATTGTTTGCACCTTGGAATCCTTCCCCAAGTCTCTTCAAGGCTTCATTTTCATTATCAAAACTTTAATCAGTACTCACAATACACTAAAAGATACAAAGAGAAATGCCAAATAATTTAACTTTGCTACAAGGAAAGGAGTATAGAGAGACATACCCGAAGGAACAATCCCTGATAGAGAATTGTTCTGAACGTCTAGAACTTCCAAATGTTCAATATGTGCTAGTGTCGCCGGAACAGTACCATTAAAGTTGTTGAAGCTCAAATTTAGCCTTCTTAACTTCTCTAACGTCCCCAAGCTAAGAGGAATTTGACCAGTTAACTTGTTATATTGCAAAGCAAGAGTACTAAGCTGCTTTAAGGAACCCATCTGTGTCGGTATATTCCCCACCAACTGGTTATCACCCAACTGCAGCACTAAAAATAAGAAAAAAAGGACACAACTATTAATTGGGTTCATTTCAAGAAACTTCCATAACCACTAGCACTAAAGCATCTTGTTCATCAAAATAAACTCAAGACTCGCAACAACTTATCTTGTAACATTAAACCTCTAAACTTGATATCAAAACACTTGTATATAGCTTACCTTGGAGACTAGCCATGTTGCCGAGCTCAGGAGGAATAGTTCCAGATAAACTATTGACGTCGAGATAGAGATCAACCAGATCAGTGAGATTTGAAATGTGTGGGGGTATCTCACCAGAAAGGTTGTTATAATGCAAGTATAAACCTGACAAGCATTTGAGTTCAGCCAGAGCTGGAGATAGCCAACCCGAAAGACCCTTTCCCTGCAAGGAGATGTTGGCCACTTTTTGGTTCTGGTTGCACGCAACCCCTTGGAAGAAGCCACTGCATGGGTCACCGTCACTGATCCAGGAGGCTAGGATCTTGCCATCTGGGTCTAGAGAGGACTTCAACTCCATCAGAGCACTAAGCTCTGCAGTTCCAGCAAGCATAGGAGGAATGAGAAATGAAATCAGAAGAAGCAGAGAAAGAAGGAGAGGAAGTTTCATATCTGGTTTTAGAGTGTGAACTTTAGAAGAAGAGAGAGCTCACACCCGTGTGAACTTTTATCTCTAGTTTGAATAATCTAAGTTTGTGTTTGGTTTTGAATAATGTAACATGTTGTTGGTCAACTTGTTTGAGCTTTGTTTGTGGACTTGTTAGTGTGAAACTTTGTTAGTTAGTGAGTGAAAGGAGGAGAAGGATTTTTGAGAGATGGTGCATAACTAATTGATTGATTTACTCACTTTTGATTAGTCGGTGACAATAGGAAGAAGCAGGGTTCACATTGCATAATCTAAGTACTCTTGAAAGAGAAGGTGGTTTTGGGGGGAAATAGCATCTTAATCATACATGCCACTTATTATCATCCCCACTCCTTCTTTCTCAAACATTTTTCTATCTTCCATTTAAAGTCTGAATAATTATGTGGGTATTCAGGACCCACCACCTTTGACTATATGGACAGTCCTTATTTCTTCTTCTTTTTACTTAAACGATTCAAATATATTTTAAAAATAATATATATTTACATTTGAAACTAAAAGCAATAGTAGGAAGTGATAATAATAAAAAATGGTTTGCGTTATTGATTTTATTCTCTTATTTTTTTTAAAATTCCTATTACAAAACAATAGTTAGCAGAAAAATATTACATGTTCTCTTGTTAATTTTATTTACTTATTCTTACTTTTTATTAAATAATATTCAATACTTTATTCAAATTGAGTCAGATCTAATTAAGATAGGGTAATTCTTATATTGAATCTAAAAAAAAAAACTCAAATTAAATGAGTGAAAGTTTTATATTAATTTATAAGACTTTATTCATTTGTACAAATAATTTTTACATATATTTTATAAGAAATTTTCATTTTGTGGGTGCAATACTTTTTCAAATATATATATATATATATGTGTATATATACATTTTCATATCTAAAGAGTTTCTTGGTCAAGGAAAGTAACCTACCCTTAACCAAACTTTTGGTATTATTAGAACTTTACAGCTAACAGTGATGGAAATATAAATGGAAAATTATCTTTAATTTTAGGGTGTACATCTATCTTTATTTTTTTTAATAAAATTTCATTCATATATTTTGTCATTTTTAAATAAATATAAATTCCCATCATGTTTTTATTAAATAACATTTGTTTAATTTATATTTTTAATACTATGACTTTCATTTTACTTATTTTATTTATAATTTAATTTAATTTTTATTTATAAGCTTTAATTTTTTATTTAAGTTATAGTCTCACATTTTCAAATAAAGTAAAGAAAGTAAATGTTGTTTTAATAAAAATATAAAAAAATGTCACTCTCTATTTAAATACTAAAACTGAAATAAATATAATTTTATTTAAAAAATACTAGAAAATGAAAGATTCTGAAGTGTCATTTATAATGTGTTTGTTTTATGGAGTGGCACTATTGTCGACGACGAATGTGTGGATGTCACCCTGTTGCTTCAGGGGTTACATGTGGGTGAGGGGGCTGATGGAGTGAGAGTGGACGGGTTGGGAGATCATATGAAGAATGAAGAGAAATGATAGAGTGACGAAAGAAAAGTCACGTCACACACTTGAAGTTACCATCCTAGCCTTCATTTTCTTCATTTAAAATTATCTAAATTAATTAACTTAAGTAACCAAATTAATTTAAATTAATAAAATTATACTTAAAATTAAAATTATATATAATTATTTCTTTGAATTTTTTATTATTTTTTCTTTTATTTATAAATGAAACTTTAAATTATTTAATTAACTAAAATATGCAAAAAATTAATAATTATTTATCCATTTTTATATACAATGATAAATTTATAATCTTACCATTTACACTATTAAAAATAATTTAAAATACTCTTATAATCATCACATCACTCATATATTTTAATCAACTTTATTCACATATCCACTTTAATATGCCCCAATTTAAACAACCTCAACTTTCTTCACTTTTTTTTTAAATCTTTACACTTTCATTTCTCCATATCCTCAACTTTCTATTTCCAAATCTAAACATGGTATTAGTCTTATATTCATGAACTAAGAACAATTAATAAAAAAATAATTAATTATTAATTTATACTAGTAGATGATAACAATAATAATTTCAAAGCAAACACTATGTAAAAAGAGAGTTGACAGATATTAGACTACTATCCAACTTTCAAATCTCAACTGCATTCCAACCTCTTATAAAATAATCTCTTTGACAAAGTTATGCAAAAGAAAAAAAAAACTGTTTCTGGCTCTAGGATTCTCCTTATAACACAAGATTAACAGACATAAAAAAATATTTATATGATAAAATAATTAATAATATTATTATGATTGAATTAGCCATTAATGTTGAAACATTTATATTTATAATTATATAGTAAAAGATAAAATAATTAGAATTATAAGAAATATAATAAGTTTCTATAAACTAATTTTATTTTTTATTTATTACAACGACTTTCAAGAGTTAAACACCCAATAAAAAAAAAGACCTGAAAATCTCACCCACACCCACACCGTCGTACAAAGAATATCCTACAAGCATAGCATGGTTGGACCAATTTGCTATTTTACCTTTGTCTTCTCAACAACAATGAAAAATACCAACATTCTAGTTCCCATGCTTTAGAATGTATTCATAGGTACCACAACCTAAAGGTAAAACATTGAATTGGTTGTCATGAAGTATAAATAAAATTTAGGTTAAACATATTATTTTTGTTCTTTGAATGACATCAATCTTAGTTTTTATTTTATAATAATTCCCTTTCTTTTAATCTCTGTCTTTTAAAATGTAACGTGTTTTTAATTCTTATCAAAGACTAAAATATATGTTTTTATTTTTTTACAAATAAAAACAAAATTGAATAATACTTCAACTTATATATTAACTTGTTTATAACAAATAGATTAGTGTTACATTGTATTGTTCCTAGATGACTTTTTTTCATGTTTTAGGTTATATTTAATTTGATATTATAATAAATTTTAATTATTATCCACACCCTGCACACAAACTTAAAAGGGTAAAAGGATAATCTTAGAATGGATTCAAGATATTTAATTTATTGTAACATTGAGCATTAATGCTTCACTTTATGAAATATTTTTGTCCCATCATTGTCATTAAGAATATGAAAATGATGTCTCCATGGAAGCATGGTGGAACCTCTCACAATCTTCCACCATTCTTTACTTGATTGAGAGAAAAAATAGCAAGCACTTTGCAAAATTCAAACTCATTCCTTTTCACACACATAACTCTCGGAACCATCTACACCAACCTTGTATTAAAAAAATCCTTGTATAAAGAAAACATAGTGTGGTAAAGTGACTTTTTATGCTAACAACAAATAATATCAGTCACAAATACTCATTTTTTTAAATTGGTATGTGTGTACAAATCTACATAAGAATATATTGTAGCTTTATATATTTAAAATAACATGAATTATTTTTAAATTATTGAAATAAAATAATAATAATTCAATGAAATAAATTAGAAATAAATATATTATAAAAAAATTGTAATGAAATTATTCTTTTTGTAACTATTTTGAAGACAAGATCCGTAATTTATTTTACTTAAGAATACCAGTTTAAGTATTTAATAATTTCAAATGTTTACTATCACTTAATAATTTAATTATAATATTTATACCTATATATAAAAATTTCATGTCTTTAGTGTACACAAATTTGTTTTTATTTTATTCTTATTAATATTTTATTTTTATTAATTTATTTTTGTTATTTTGTAATTTTAACAGTTAACAAAATATTTTTTTAATTTTAAAAATTTATTTTATTTATGGTGTTGTTAAATCTGCATTATTTGGAAAGAGTGAAAAAATGGTTACTTTGCGCTTTTAGACTATTTTTTTCAATGGTCATTATATAGTTATGAATTTTCTATTTTATCTTTATTAATATTTTATTTTATTAATTTATTTTAGTTATTTTATTATTTTGTAATTTCAGTAGTTCTTTACTTTTTAAAAAATTATTTTATTTATCCTCACCTAATTGTTGCTAGATGTGGAATACGAAGAGAGTAAAATAATTCGTAAGGTGCTGTTTTAGACTATTTTTTTCAATTGATATTATACTGTTTTGAATTTATGAAATTTGTTATTGGCTTTACGTTGACTGTTTTTAATCTGTTTGATTATAGCATAATGCTTTTTGTTACTTTTTAATTTTAATTTGATTCAAATTAATCACAAAACAGTTTAATTTTAAGTTTTGACCCGTTTGTTTTGGAAATTGATTTTTTATTTATTTTAAACTGATTTTTTTTCTTTGAATTTAGAATTAAAAATATTTATAAATTTATAATATATAACTACTATTGGCTATGTTTCTTTTACAATAAGTAGGTGCACTTAAATAACTTATGATATATTCATATTTATTAAAATGTACTTTAAATTTATATTGTTAATATAATTGTGTAGATAGTAACATTATTTATTTGAATTTTAATATAAAATATTAATATATATAAAAGATTTTTTTAGGATTTAAGGTTAAAAAATGCATATAAAAATGCGAGTGTCTTTCTTTCCGGTAGTATTAATAAAGAAAAAAAAACTTTTATAAATTACAAAAAGGAAAATGAATGAAATTGAGAAAATTTTGAGCACGCCTTTATTGATGATAGTTGTCTAATGGGTGCAGTTTGATAGGTTTCGTCTGTACATTTTTGTGGATTCATTAGCTACCCTCATCATCTTCCTCCACAACACATTATTAAGAATATAATCTGCATGTTTCTCATGCCAAGCAAACATAATTCAATTTCCTTATCATCATTTTTTTTTAACTTTACCATTTTATAAAAAACCAACAGCACTTGAGACAATTTATACTATTAAACAAACACGAAACACTGTTGTCTGTAAATCATTCGTTAATGGTCTTGATTCTATTCCAATTGTCAAGAAAATAAAAAGGTAAAAATAAAGTTGGTGTTGCTTTGAAAAACATCATAAGTTGCATAACAGAATGAATAAACAAACAAGGAGACATTAAAAGAAAATTCAATATTCTACTTGACGTTGTTTTTGTTAGGATCTACAGAAAGTAATACTTTTTATTTCAGTTTATCACTGGCCTACATGGGCTTACTTACATAGGCCCAATTAGAGCATAGTGCTTAAAAGCTACGTGGTAAAGGCTGAGCGAATTAAAAAAACGGAAAAAATATCATGGGAGCGATGTGACCCGTTTATTATTACTATTATTATTGTTATGAAACAGAAAAAACATTTTCTTTTCAATTTCAATTTGAGTCGTGTAGCCCTTGAAGTGTAGCTGAAAGGAGAAGAGAAGGAAGAGGAAGATGGGTAAGGATCTGAGCGATGAGCAAGTTTCTGCGATGAAGGAGGCTTTCTCTCTATTCGACACAGACGGCGACGGTCGGATCGCGCCGTCGGAGCTCGGGATCCTGATGCGGTCACTTGGAGGCAACCCGACGCAGGCCCAACTAAAGTCCATCGTCGCCGAAGAGAATCTCACGGCCCCATTCGACTTCCCCCAATTCCTTGATCTCATGGCCAAACACGTCAAACCCGAACCCTTTGATCGCCAACTGCGCGACGCCTTCAAGGTCCTTGACAAGGATTCCACCGGCTTCGTTTCCGTCTCGGAGCTCCGACACATCCTCACCAACATCGGCGAGAAGCTCGAGCCCTCCGAGTTCGACGAGTGGATCAGGGAAGTCGACGTCGGCTCCGATGGCAAGATCCGCTACGAGGATTTCATCGCCAGAATGGTCGCTAAGTAGTAGCACCCAATCCCGAATCTCTTTTAAGTGTTCTTCTCTCTTTTCTCCGTTGTTTCGGTGTACTGCTTCTCCGTTTACTCTGTCGTGTTTGCTTTTGAGTGTACCAGTCGATTAACCGTGTTGTGCTTGTAGCTAACCGAGGGTTGTTTTAGGAAACGGTGGCTACTCATTTTAATTTGCCCTATTTGGTTTGGGTTTATTTGTATTATGAGATCTGATTTTGAGTTAGTTTATATATGCATGCTGTATTTCAGACCAACTATTTCTATGTCGAATCCTTACTCCCATGTTGGATCAAACCTGGTTCCGATCTACCGAAGTGGAATGATGAATTAGACTGAGCGAATGTACAATCTTACCAAATAAACAAATCCTAGTTCGTGCATAATTCGTACACTGTGTAAATGTCTGCATGCCTGTTGCATTTTTGTCTTTCTTGAATTAGGTTTGAAGTTCGACAATGGTTTGTGAGGCATCACCTCTCCCCCCTTCTGCAGGAATTGGTGGTTTTAAATTGTATAAATAGATATTTAAATCCTCTGTTTTTGTAGTGATAAATTCACAATTATTTCTGAAATGTTGAGCTTCAAGTTAATAGCAATAGTGCTAAATATGATTGCAGTGTAGTATTGAATAACTGTCCAATCCATGACAGGATAAACTCCAATATGATGCTTTCGATCATTGATTGTTAAAAGTTGATGCTCAAGCCCATCTTTAGAACTTCCTAAACTTTTTGTTGATGACTCTTGTGAACAGAAAAAATGAAGATGAGCTGGGACTTGATTTAATTGATTTTTCTTCCTTGCATGCGTTTGTTCGTTTGTTTGTCTGTGAATTTCTCATTATGTCTTTTATCTATTACTGTGTGACCTTACATTTCTGCTGTTGCCATGTCATATTTTGTGTCTTGTTTCTTGTATATCTGCTTCACCCTGCAGTCACTTCACTTCTCTTTTGTGAGTATTGCGGGTTATTGATATGCAATAGCAATTTGTTCCAACCCTCACATGCTCTGTTGTGGTTACCTGTTGCAACTCGTAAGCCTTATAAAGATTTTAGGTTTCCGTTGTCTTTTGTTCATGACTGAACTTTATATGTTTTATTTGATTGTTTGCATTTGCTATGACTATATACCTTTTTTACTTAAGTGGTGAAGACTGTGAAAGTAGACTTCTATATGGTGTTTGATTTGAATACCAAGCTCTTATTTTGTTTGGAATACAGTATCCGAAGGGCTTGGTTAAGGCTCTAGAAAACCTAAATCGGTTTAAGCATTCCAAAGAATAATTAGGGTTTATATGGTTTAAGAAATGTTTTTGTTTTCAATAATATTTACAAAAGTAGCCTTTTGTACAGGAAATACTGAACGCAATAAAAATCTGTTTTCACCTTTAATGCGTCTCTTCCAAATCCTTGAAAACAAATATTGTGTTATGTCACATTTTTTTAAGTATTTACAAAAATCTGGAAATATAGTAATTTCTCAAATTAATCAGGCTGTGATTATTCTGCTTTCCTTGGGTCAAGTAACTCCATTTGGAATGACTTTGATAAGTGTAAGAATGGCAACATCTGCTATAAGCTCTGCTCTGGTGTGAAACTTCACTGTGTTGGTACTGCAACTAATGACTTGTATCAGCTCATGATTTTACCTAATTTTGACTGCGGTTTATAGTTTTCCTTTGAAGGAATATATTAAACTATTGAAAAGTTATTTAAAAGTATCTCGGTATTTCTGTTTGGTCAGCTGTAGTCATGTCCTAGGGCACAGATTATTTATTGATCGTCAGTTTTTGAATATTGTATAAACCATATCCACGAATAAAAAATAAATATATTCATTGCATTTGTGAATGAAATCCAACTTGTGAGGTTGAGAGATAGAGAGGCAGATAGCATATTAAAGATAAATGAAGTTAGAAAATATAAAAAAATAATAAAACAATTAATACTATACCAAGGCCCAAAATAAGTCCAAACCTATTATAATACATTTAGTAACTAATAAATAAGTCCAAACCTATTATAATACATTTAGTTTAAAGTAAAAATCTAATAAAATTAATAAAATTTTAATAATGAGCACTATGAATAGGTGATATGATTAACATGTGATTAAAGTGTTTTTTTATGAAATTAGAATTTAATCAAATTGATTATAACTTTATTATCGGAACACTTTACAGGTATATTCACTCAACCGAGCATGAGTTCAAGACCAATAATTGGATGTGAGCCCAAGTTCATCGAATCGAGAGAGTCCAAGTCCATCAAGACGAAAGATAGTCCAAGACAACCAATCTAGTAATCAGAAATCAAAAGTTGTCATCAAGAGACCGAAAGGCCATAATTATTTATTTCGAAGGCCCTGTCAGAACATTTTGACGTCCACCGTGGGGCTCGAGGTAATTTAACTGAAGATTGAAGAATGGTGAGTAGAAAGGGAGATCAAGTAGGAGGACCGAAAGACAACCCGAATGCTATGTCAATGGCCATGTTAATGAGATTGCAGGAGGAGTTTGAAACTCTAAAGAAAAACAATAAAAAAGAAATAAGTATGTTGATAGCTGAAAATGTGTATATGAAGCAAAAGTTGAATGAAGAAACAGTTTTAAATACAATCTCATTAGAAACTGTGGAACCGAGAAGACATATTCATCAGAGTACATATAATGAGGCGTGTTTTGAAGTAACACAAAGGAGGCAACTAGAAATATCAAGTACGTATTTGTGATAAGACATCCCTTTTCGGAAGCAAATATAGAGACTCCATTGCCAATTAACTGGAAAAATCCAACCATGGATAAGTATGATGGAAGCACGAATCCTGATGAGCACATAAATATTTACACAACACAAATAAGTTTGTATAAATATTTACACAACACAAATAAGTTTGTATACCTGGAATGATGTCATTCTTTGTTAGGTATTTCCAACAACTTTGAAGGGAGCAGCGCTAAGTTGGTTTACTCGTTTACCTCCATTATCTATTGACTGTTTTGATACATTTGTTGGGAAGGTTAAAGCGTAATTTGCTACAAGTCGACCACATCATTTGACTTAAATTGCTTTAGTTAATATAAGGCGTCAGGTTGTTTATGGAACGTTTCGGAAAAGTTGCATGGAGTTAGCCCAAGTCCACCAAATTGAGAGAGTCGAAACTCATCTAGACAAAAGATAGTTCAAGACAACCAATCTAGTAATAAAAAATCGAAAGCTATCATTAAAAACCTGAAAAGTCGTAAGGAGGAGAAGATGTAAGTTTGGATTTGGATTAGGTGTGAATTTAGAGGGATTTATAGGAAAGTGTAAAAAAAAGTTAGGTTGTTTTGAATTAAGATATCTAAATTGAATTTATATGGATAATTTATTGAAGTTTGGTAGTGACGATGGTTGTGATTGGATTTTTAATTTTTAAAAATATTAAAATCATAAGTTTATAAATTTATTCTTATCTTTAAAAATAATTAAAATATAAAATATAAATATTTTTATGTAAATTTTAGTGAATAATAGAGAATATTTATTTTCAGAAATTATTTAATCTTTCATTTTATGTCATGTGAAATTAATAATGAAATTTATATATTCACAACGTATTTTTTTATAAAATATTAAAAGTATATCTTTTTTTCTTGAATACAAATAAGAATTTATGAATTTAATGAAATTATTTTCAACAAAGTTATAGCAACTAAACTTAGTTAACAATGTTATAAGTTATCCACGCAAAGTTTAATCTTCACAATATTTTTAAAGCTACTATTTAAATTAAAACCATCAACATCAAAATACACACATGCGATTTTGAAATAGTTGTAAAGAATTATTAATTGCTTTTCAATGCAAATTTAAATAGTAGTAAACAACTATTAATTGTTTTTACAATGCATTAATTATTAAAAGAATTACAATGTATAATAATTTTGTAAACCTATCCGTTAATAGTGAAAAGAATTACAATACTTATTCATAGAAATCAAATTATTAAAATGGTTTCGAAATTTAAATTATATTTTTCTTAATACGACTATCATCAAGCAGTAACTAATAATAATTTTTCACTATGACTTCAAGCAAGGGTAATATTGTCCAATAATGTAATCTTATGTTTTTGCTGATTGGAAGGAAATCATTTTGGCCCCATTCAGCATTTCTCCGCCCTTCCCTTCATCCGCTCACATATTTGTATCCAAATAGCAGTAATCCATCCACTGCTACAGTATATCAACGGATCAAACACAGGCTTAAGCAAAAACTTCTTTAATCACTCCTCACGGGTACCTATTCAATTAATAACTAATGGGGTATTGGTAATCCATGCAATACGCCAATTGTACATAAATGCTTAATATTGGTGGTGCGAGGCATTTAGTCGATGCATCTGTCAGGTAGTTGGTCGAACATGGGAGGAGGTATCTATACCGGTCGGTACCGGACGATCGAAAAGTTTACGTTAAATGACTTAATTAAATAAAGAACGTGGTTACACGTGGAATGAACAGTTATAACTTATGTTGAATAAGTCAAGCACGTTCTCTGGAACACTCCTTGGATTTCAGGAAACCACCAAGCACGACCCAGAAACCACTAAGCATGTCTCTAGCCATCAGTTGCTTGACCCACATGACCAAAGCCCAAGTCAACCTACTAAAGGGACTTCTGAAAGGGGGAAAATGTACGTTTTTCATAAGATTAGAGAATTCTCATTGAGCACCATCGCTGACTTGAGCGTCGGAGTGCAATTGCAGGTACCCCCACGGCCGACCGAGGCACGCGAAGAGAGAAGGAAACTTGAAGCATAAGACAGCTAAGAGCGAAGTAAGTATTGTGTATCGACGTGGATCAACATTGCTCAACCCCCAATATCCATACAGGTACAATTGGCGCCCACCATGGGGCCAGGTAATCACTGTTCCCAAGCCTAAGGATTCCAACGAGTGAAGATGGTTTCAACGGCAAACAATACCAACAATGATACTGCAGCGGAAGAACATAGGATGATGCTTCAAACTCTCCAAGCCCAGATACAGGAGTTGCTCTAGAAGGGAGTCATTGATCAGTTACGTCAGGAGGAGAAGAAGAAGAAGAGACAAGAAGATGAACGCCAACGACATGCGGAGGAAATGGCTCAGTTAAAAGAGCAGAATAAAAGATTAATGGAGAGACTCGAACAATCTGAGCGTGAAGGACATTCCCGTGCACCTACTCCACCACCACATCAATCTGGGACAAGGGTAGTAGCCCAGACAGTAGCCCAAACAATGCCTCACACCTTGTTCGTTCAGCAGACCCACCAAAGTGTTAGGCAGATAATCCCGAACAAGGTAGTTGATGTGAATGCAATAGCAAGAATACATGATTCTTTGACATTCTTAGGAACAACTTGAGTTGGTCATGAATTGGCACTTTAATTAGAATTGGATCAAGGTTCTACTTCAAGAACTCACCAAGACTTTGCACCGA
>Ga0123342_1004712_pt1 | contig 20530 bp, 14 predicted proteins | sample Turbeawhitnodule_FD_89960 | JGI IMG/M metagenome (GOLD analysis project Ga0123342, IMG submission 89960) | Root nodule microbial communities of legume samples collected from Mexico - Turtle bean Mexico white nodule | ecosystem: Host-associated > Plants > Roots > Nodule | place: Mexico: Nepantla...
ATGGGTTGACAATAAAAGTGGGGTTAAAATTGATGAATCAGGATTCACACTAGTGGACTTTCGAAAGATAGGGTATTGAGATGAGCCATTTATAATGGTTCAACAAGCATCTCAGGTTTTCTACGTGTAAGATCCTACATCAGAACATTGGTATGTCGTTTTACACAGGAAAAAACAAGGGGAGGCCATAGATGATATTGAAAATGGTGATCCTTGTTCATTCACACCAGTGATAACTAATAAAGATGACGATGTACATGCAACCCATAAAGACCACAATGAAGGAATTTACATATGAACATTCAACCCACCCACTATGGTAGTAAATTTAGAAATATTTTTGATAATACGAATTTATAATTTTATGTATTTGTTTTATATGATTTTAATTCGTTGCACATTAACTAATGTTTGTTACCTAATTTTTTAACACAGATATGGATGATGATCAAACTCCACTCAGATCTCGATCCAGATGAGGCAGCAGAGGACCTACTAGATTGAAGCATCTCGCATTGAAACGTGTTGCTGGTGTGACGACACGTGTTGACATTAACGTCAACACTGGAATGACTTTTGGTCCTAATGCAAATGAGTTTAATAGCTATCTTGAAGTTGTTTCTCGTGAGAGACTCTATTTTGATTAATTTATGGGATGACGTGTCAAAGGTCGATCGGAACATGCTCAGGGACGATGTTCGGGTAAGCTTTACCTTATTATTGTTATCATATAATGCTTTTTAATATTCATTGATTAATTTTAATTTGGTGATGTTGTTTTGTAGGCAAATTTTGAAATTTCTAATATGGAATCGCTTCTATCAAAGATTCTATCCAATACCGGACTTAATTTTCGTCAAGACTGGCGACAAAATATATTTTGGCGCGAAAGTCCTTGTTTAAAGTACAAACATATTGATGAAGAGACATGACGTCTTTTTAAAGAAAGCCGTGAAAATGAAACTTGGATGGTAAGTGAAGTTACTTAACTATTTTTATTTATATAGCATTAATAAGTTAATATTATTTAATTCACTTTGTTTATTTCAATTATGACATGATCGTCGGAAGACAACTCAAGAAATAGCTTTAAAGAATGTTACCCCACACGTACTGTCTCGATCAGGGTATAGAAAGCTTGACCAATCAATGATGCTGGAAAATGAGAAATCTAGACAGGGGACCGCATTTAAGAATGTGAAAACAGGGGTCACTTCTCTTCCATCACCACCTTTTCTCCATGTAAAATGGAAGACGACCAGAATTAAAAAGTCTGGTGTACCAAGTTCTGAGCAATCAGGGGTTATCATCGAAAAAAATTGTTAAGTTATTTTTAACCTTTTTTCATTTATTTTAAAGCATTAATTATATTAAAAACTGATATGATTTTTTTCTCTTGCAAGATTCCTTGAGCTCCCAAGGTAATTTTGTTCCTGAAGGTTGTTACGATATCCTGGTTGAAGCAATTGGACGACCTGAGCACTATGGTCGTGTTCGTGCAGCTGGACAAGGGGTTGGAATTAAACAATATTTTGGACTTTCACAATGACACTCATCCTCTTCCCCCTAAAAGACCAAAGTAGAAATGACGAATAAGATACGAGAAGAATTAATGGAGGAGATGAGAAAGGAGACTGATCGGATGTAGCTAGGGTTGCAACAAGAGTTTCTATTGCAACAAGTTTGTGCTGAGCTGATTCAACCCCTTGTTAGTTCCGCTCCCAAGAGCACAAAGGGGAGTTGTGCGACTCCTACAACATCAGGGCAGGATATCATTGGCCAAACGAGGCAATGTGAGCTACTGGTAGAGGGCGATATGCTTCCTCAGGTGGTGGCCATTGGAAAAGTCTATGAAGAGGTCACCACCTTACATAACGTTCCTCTCTCCTCTGATGTGGCGAAGGTAACAGTTGAAAGAGTATGAGTACCTAATGCTCGTGTTCCACTACCTTCAGATGAGGTAACCACTGTGGCCGATGCATTTCAGACATTCGTTGCCTGGCCCAGACACCTCATTCGAATTATGCCAGAACCTCCGGTAATAATTTCATTTCATTATATTAATTTATATTTATATATTACATCTAATTTAATACTAATGTTCTTTATTTTGTAGAAACCTCGTTGGAAACCAAGTCTGAAAAGGAAGCATGAGGATTCGATTGACGATCCTATAGCTTCCTTAGTTGTAGTTGCTAAACAGATTGGACGAGACCCTCTGGAAGTTCCATAGGATGATACGTTTTTTGAAACAAACACTGAACTGTCATTGTACATATACATGTTAGATCTGTTAGAATTTGTAGTTGGGGATCAGGAGCTCAATATAAATATAATTCAATCTTTTTATGATGTAAGTATCTTTACCTATATTTCAATTTAATTTATGTTAAATTAGGATTCATTATTCTTTAACTAATTACTTGTAGGTTTTTTAATGGTGTCTCTATCACTGAGGAGAAGGAAAATGTGTATGGATTCTTAAATCCCGCATATACTAATCCCACTGGAGCAAAGGCAAATGAGACTCAATCATACATCACTAACACCCTGGAAAAAAGAGGGAAAAAAAGTTTATGTATGCCCTTATATTAATGAGTAAGTTTAATTATATGTCGTCAATTATTACTATTTCATGTTTTAAATAGTTACTAACTCATTTCATGGATGATATAGGGGTCATTGGCAGTTACTTATCTTATCAATGGTTGCTAAGACTGCTGCGTGGTTTTGTTCCCTACAAAAGAAGATATCCCCAAGTCTTAAGAATATCATTGATAGGTAAGTACACTATAAACTTAACTCTATATGTTACTAATTAACCATCTACTAACAAGGTTTTTTGTATTAACAAGTTCATAGCGTGGATATAACATCCTAAAAGGTCGATCCAATTCAAAATTTCAAAATTTGAACTGGATAAGACTAAAAGTTTGTAATTTTTTTCTTTCTCTTTTTATTGTTTATCAATATACTAACTTTTACTTTTTATTGAATTATAGTGTAATAAACAACTAGGAGCTATGAGTGTGGCTATTACATTATGCAATAGATGATTACCATTGTAAGACTAGGCCTTAAAAGTGATTGGCAAGAGGTAACATGATATGTTAAATTTTTTTTATAATTCTTGAACATATATGTATCTTAAAACTAATTTATGTCAACCATATTTTAAAATGCAATTCTTCACGGATGAAGCACTAAAGTCTTCGGAAGCCATAACATATGTGAGACATTCTTGGTCCACATATTTCATAAATTTGTATAACTCTAGGATAGTTGATCAATAGTGTAGGAATTATATATAATTTGATTAGTTTTTGCAATACATTTTGATTAATATATATAATTTGATTCTCTGAATTTATGTATTTGTCTGGCTAGGTATATATAATTGAATAGTTTAATTTATATGGGAATTAGCACTAAACAGATTGCACTAAAAAAACACCATTTACAAGGGCGTCTATTTACCATAGCCGCATTTTTAAATCACCACCCTTGTAAATCACATTTATGAATGCGGCTATGGTAATAGCCGCATTTGTAAATCCAGCACAAGATTTACAAATGTGACTATTACCATAGCCGCATTCATAAATGTGATTTACAAGGGCGGCTATTTACTTGTAGATCACATTGTAAATGCATTACCCTTAAACCCTAAACCCTCATTCAGAAACATATACAAGTGTGGCTACCAGAAATAGCTGCCCTTATAAATTTGATTTACAAATGTGGCTATATAGCTGCCTTCTTATCTCATCGATTTAAGAATGCGTGTTCATCAAATGCGGCTCTATAGCTGCTCTTATAAATGTAAAATAGTCGCATTCGTTTTGACTTTTTGCACTAGTGGAGAACTCCAAACTCACCGCATTGCAACACCCAACCAATAAGTGTGTATTGGGAAACCTAAAATTCTAGAGTAAGCAGAAAGTGAAACCTAAAATTCTGGAGTAAGCAAAAGTGTCAGAAATGATGGAAAAACACTTCCTTCTCTGTTTTTTCTTTTTTTACCTATCTTCAATTAATTTGTTTTTTTTTTAATAGTTTGACATAAAATACATAATTGTATTGGATTAATCCACAGGGAAATCGTTGTCTTCATCAACCACATGAAGTTTGGTCTCTTGGTTGAATTGGGACGAGTGGCTCTTTGTCCAACGCGCTCTCTTCTCCAATTCCCTTCATTATGTTTTCTCCTCTCTCAAACGAGTAAGTTTCTCAATTTCTTTCTCATAAGACACTACAACGGTAAACTCAACCACATTTTGTTTTTTGCATTTCAGATTTGCAAGGATTTGGAGAGGAATTTAAGCTTATTTACATGTTTATATTTTGTTCAAAGGCTTCTTGGATACGAAGGTGTAGAAATCATGAATTCGGAGGGTAAAAAAAAAATAAAGGTGGAAACACAAAAAGGAATATGAAAACCATGTGTTTATTTATTTCTTTTTTTCCTTTGTGGCTCTTTTATCTTTTATGTGAAAGAAAAAGATGGTTACTAAAAGATGATAGAATTGATAAATAAATAAAAATATCAAGTTTCCCCGCTTAAACTTAATGAAATTACATCTCAAAACATCAAACAATTAATCTTATTTTTATTCCTCAAAGTAATTTATCAATTTTGAAAGCTTTTATAATTATGGAAAATATTTATTTGAAAGTAATGTTATATTTTTTACTTAGGGTAACTAAGATAGTATTGATCACTTATTTATTTGATTTTGTTAAAAAAAAATAACTGTATTAAATGTTGATTTAAAAAATTAAAAAATAATATTAGTTACCATTTTTCAACTATGTTTATATCTATCTAATCTCTAATTTTTTTTGTTATAAATAATAAAGATAATAATAACAACTTATGTTTTTAAAATTTCACTTCAGTTAGGGGTTAGGGCAATGTTGTTAAAATTATTAAAATAACTAAATAACACATAAAAAAATATTATAAATATAATATCATAATTTTATCATATTAAAAATTAAAATAAAATATAATTTTTAATTATTTTTAACATAAATATATATAAATGATAAAAGTAAAAAATATGGATGACTCTACGAGTGTACGAGAGCACGTGTGTTTGCGCTAGTTACATTTAAAAAATTTCATATATAAAAGTACAACATTTTCGTACATAATGTGCGTATCATTATATAAAAAAATTTCATAAGTAAATTTCCTTATATTATTATTATCATTATTATTATTATTAATATTATCAGTATTAATATAATAATTAATAGTATTAATATTATTATATTAATATTCATAATATTATATTAATTTTAGTAAAAATATTATTGATAATAATATTATTATCATTAATAATATTATTATCATTAATATTATTATTAAAAATAATAATTTTTCTTAACACTACTGTCATTAATAATATTATTATTATGATTTATAATATTAATATTAATTTTATTATTATTATTACGTATTACTCAATGATGATAATAATAATAATACTATTATTAAAATTATTATTAAAAAATTTAATATTATTATTTGTATTAATATTACTACAATTAACAATGATATTATTATTAAAGAAATTATTGTTATTAATAATAATATTATTATTAATTTATTATTATTATTAATAGTATTATTATTGGTACTATAATTATTAATGATAATATTACTATTATTATTAATATTAATATTATTTTATGTATAATAATATTTTATTATTATTATTGACTTGAGTGGAAAGTTTTGTTTCTAACCTATCTCCTTTAGATTTTGTTCTGCGTCTTCTCGTCGAACTGGATTATAGCTATGTTAGGACAGAGGAGACTCTACTTGTTGATCACACTCCGACTATCAAATCAGTGAGAGCTTACTAAAATAAGATAAGCATTTAGTTTCAGTGTAGTATTCAGAAAGAGTATATTGGGATCTCAATAAATAATAAATAGAGTTGATGTTTCACATGGTTCCAACTTCTAAAGTACCTCTGTAGGTACTTCCTGCAAGAAAAAACAACCATTCACAGGGCAAGCAATAGGATATTTTCATATTGGACAGATTGAGGTTTAGTTGAATGTTCTAGGAATCATTCCATTTAGTGTAAAGAATGTGAAATTTAATGATAGCATCAATTTCTCACGTCAATTTACTGAAATAGTTAGCCAATGGCCCAAACAGAGGTGTAGGATGATTTTGATCACACAGTTTTGGGCCAAATCCTAATTTTGGGACTAGGACAATATGAACCCTTAATTTTCTACATTTGTAGCTATCTTTGGACTCGAGAGAAGTATATTATCTAATCTTTTTCTTTATTCCTTGCTATTGCCACAAGTTTGACAAAGTAATTATGCACGCGTTAAGAACAGTAACAAAATTCTGAAAAATATAAATTGGATACAGTGATAACCACTTTTGGTGGCTGGTTAAAAATATGCATGTTCATATTTTCATGTGGAAATATATCAAAAAATATACACAGTAGGTGATAGATTGAAATTGTTGAAGATTAAGGTCTATGCATGATCCTACATAGACAAAAATGTTACTATATATTCAAAGAATATTGAAGGAACCTTTACGACAACAATGGAATTAGATCCCCAAGTGCAGATTCAAATGATCTCTACTAGGCTAAGGCAGTACAGTAAGATTGAAGGCGAGAATGTCATGCAAAGAGAAGAAGAAAAGGTTCACTTAATGTGCCCATGCAAAAAGTTGCCCCAACAAATGTTGTCGCTCCTTGGAAACCTCATCAAGATCTTAATCATATATTCTAACATACTAACTATAATGTCCTACAAAGAGAAGAAGAACAAGAACTAACCCAACATCCCAAGGAGTTCCACTTGCTCTATGTAGTGACTTTCTCTCTGCCAAAAGAACCAGAGAAGACAAGAACCCTCCACCTCCTCCATAGTTGGAAGGAAGTGCACAACTAGCACAAGCAGCAGTGGAGAAACCATCAACACCCAAATCACTTGGTCCATCAAGCTCTCCATTATTGGCACCAAGTTCTCCATTATTGGCTTGTAGCTTGAGTACCATGAGAAACCAAGCAACATGAACAATGTTGAAAATGTCTCCAAATTCATGAGGAAAGCTTGAAGTCCTTGTTACTGGGTGTGTGTTGTCAAGTAGTTTTTGACTTGTTAATTCAGTCCTTAAGATAATTCATGTTCATTTGAATCGTTATCTTTTTGAAAAGATGTGTTTTTTAAAAGGTTGTGATATTTCTGTTGAGTATGGGAACTTTGATGTTTCAAATCCAAGTTAAAGTTTGTCACTTAATTCCTTTCAGTGACCAAAGAAGCATTAACCACTAGACCAGACAAGTTCTTTGATCATATTATCATTTTTATTATACTTATTATTATTAATATAATTTATACATATTATTATTATTAATAATTATATTAATAATAATAGTAATATAAATTATATTCATATTATTAATATTATATTCATATTATCAATATTATATTCATATTAATAATATTATATTCATATTATTAATATTAATAATATTATATTCATATTATTAATATTAATATTATTAATATTGTTAATATTGTTAATATTGTTAATATTTTTAATATTTTTAATATTTTTAATATTTTTAATATTTTTAATATTTTTAATATTGTTAATATTGTTAATATTATTAATATTATTATTAACAATAAGTATAATAAAAATCATAATAATACTAAAGAATTTGTTTATGGTAGTGGTTAAATTTTCTTTAATCTCTGAAGGAACCTGGTTTCGAATCCGTATATAATTTGCGTTTTTCTTGTAGTGCTTATTCAAGAATATGAACTCTTTAGAATGCAAAAGGGAGAAACCATTTGTGATGTGCAGAAGAGGTTCTCTCACATAGTGAATCACTTGATGAGTCTTGGTAAGACTTTTGACAAGGAGGAGTTGAACATCAAGATACTGAAATGTCTTGATAGAACATGGCAACCAAAGGTCACTGCCATCTTTGAATCGAAAGATTTAACATCAATGATTGTTGCATCATTGTTTGGTAAGCTTAGGGAACACGAGCTTGAAATGAATAGCTTGTCGTTCAAGAAAGTGAGGACAAACACCACAAGGGTATAACACTCAAAGCTTGCAAACAGCAACAAGACTCAAGTGGAAGTGATGAAGACACCATGAGTTTGTTGTCAAGAAAATTCAGCAAGTTCTTGATGAAGAAAAGTCCATCTTCAAAGAGGTATGGTTCCAAAAAAACCAATGATTTTAATATTAACAAATACACTTATTATGGTTGTGATGAACAAAGTCATATCAAGGCAGAATGCCCCAACAGTGAAGTCAAAGAAAAACAGATTTCAAAAATGAGAAAAGGGGAAAAGGGGGAAAGCTAAAAAGGCTTATGTGGCATGAGATGACAATGATGTTTCATCCTTAAGCTCTTCTGATGATGAAGAAGCAAATCTCTGCCATAGAGAATCTATTTCCAGTAGTGTGAGTTCGTAATCTTTAAAGGTAACAAATATTATCAATTGCTTGAAGCTTTCAATGACACTCATGAATAGGCTAACCGGTTGGCACTTTCTCACAACCGGTTGAAAGGTCTAAATAACTGATTGGAAAACAGAATCAAGTCTCTGGAAGAAGAGTTAGAAACAAAAAAATAAGACTTTGAAAACCTTGATCTAATTTATAAAAACTCATCTTGCAGTTGTGAGTCAAAAGTTTGTGAAAACTGTGAAAATCTTGAAAGAAAGATTCACTATCTTTTGAAAACCTTGGACAAACTTACAATTGGAAAATCCAACTTTGAAGATGTTCTTGCATCTCAAAAATGTGTTTTTGGTAAAGTTGGTTTAGATTTTTATCCTCAAAGCAAAGAAAATGGAATTTCAAAACCTTTTTCAACTGCACCAGAAAAACAATCGGTTAAAAGGTCGATTCAACCGGTTGTTACATGTTTCTATTGCATGAAGAAAGGTCATTCAGTTAGGTACTGCAGGTTTCGAAAATCTCTTGTGCCTAAAGGGATCTTTAAATGGATTCCCAAATGTTTTGATGGTTTCAAAGACAAGTCTAACACAAAGGGTCCCAAGTTTTTTAAGGGATCAAACCTTGTGACTTGACAAGTTCTGTTTCGTAGGTTTTTGACTCTACTTGAAGGGTCAGAAAGAATAGGATTTCAAGAAGATTTGTGTACAAGTCAAAGCCTGTCCTGATTCTATGATCTGCTTACATTTGTGTAAACTGTAATCTGAGGATAATGTTCTTATTCTTCTCTTTGTTAAAACATTGGTTCCTTAATCCAATTCAATGATTATACTTTATGCCTAAATTGTAATTACCTTGTATTTCATCTCTTCCATATGCAATTTGTGTACATTGTAAGTCTTAATGTTTGAATACAACATGAGTGTTTGAAAATCTGTTTTCTCAAAACTTTTTTATCAGTGCAGAATTTCAACCGATTGTTTCTTCGAAACAACCAATTGTTTTCTCTCTGTCAGCATTAGGCAAATATGTTTTTAATTTTTCTAAGTTTTGATTTGTAATTTTGTTCAAACCCAGTGATATTTGTGGTCAATATTGTATTAATTACATGTTTGAATACAATTTTCCTCTGCTATAACTGCTATTAATAAATCAAATTCTTCTTATCTTGGGAATTAAAGTAGCTTTTAAAGTTTGGTCAAATCAACATGTGAGTATCTGTACTTTCTGTTTGACTGGAAAAGAAAAACAGCTTCATGGTTCAGATTTGATTCATTTTTTTGTTTTGAAAACAACCCTCTTTGACCATAGGTCATGGCTATATAAAGATTGCAAATAGCTACTATTTTTCACACAAAACAACCTTTGCTATTCTTTTTTCCTCTAAAGCCTTCTTTGCAGTGTGCAAGAATTCCTCTATGCTTTAAGCATTGGCTGGAACTCCTCCATCTGCTAAAAGAATGAAAACCAGGGCTGTTAGGAGTGGCGGAAAGCTTGAAGGCTGGTTCTCTAGAGACCCAGAAAATTGATTAACCAATACATACATGAAACTAGTAGGAAGAGTGTCAATACACCCAAGCTTGTCTCTTTTGCATGGATGAAACAACAAAATCTGAATAGTGTGAAGATCCTACTCAAGGAACAAAGGCTGAAACGTTTCTTTGAACTCACTGGAAACATTTATCGAGATTTGGTGAAGGTATTTTACACTAATCTTCAATTCAATGGTGACTCACTTGTTTCTCATGTGAAAGGTGTAGATATGGTCATCACAAATGGTGTATTGGCTGTTGTGGCTGGATTAAAATCCTTTGGACTGAGAATCAACAGAGGAAACCTTGGAATTGTTGAAGAATTCAACAAAATACAGTTCTACAAAGGTTGTCTCAAGAATCCCCTCTCCAAAGTGAGAAATTTTTCAGTTGGAGGGTTAAAGCTTGATGAAAGGCTCACAGCCTTCATAGTATCATGGATTATCACACCAAGGGGGAGCAATCACTCCATTCTTCTTGAAGAAGATCTACTGTTGATCTATTGCATCATGAACAAAGCGAAGATCAATTGGATCCACACCATCAAAGAGCATATGCAAAAGTCCATGAGGTTATGTGATTTCCACTATCCCTATGCTATTTTAATCTCTAAATTTCTTCATCATTTTGAAGTAGATATAGAAGGGGAGCTAGCTGAAATTATCAAGCCCTCAAGTGAGATTAACAGTGGATCCCTAAGCAAAATGGGGCTTACAAAATTTGGTGGGAGATGGGTGAGCAAGGATGGTGATCAAGCTTGCCCAAGTGGAACAAATCAGAGTGATGAACCTAAAGAAGCAGCAACACGAGATGAACCTGTTGTTGAGGCTCAAGAGGTTGGTCACAATGATGCTTACATGGGAGAAAGGATGACCACAATGTCTCATTTTGAAAGATTGATGATCAACCGTATGGACACCTTTGCTGAGAATCAAAGGAATCTCTATGACTTGTGTGAATCAAGATTCAATCATATGGATTCACGTTTTGCAACTTTGGATGAACAAATTGAAGACGTTCAGAATCAGATTATGGAACCACAATTTGAAAGGGAGAACAATCCCTCCTTTTAATTTTTTGTTTTAAGTTTCTGAACAATTGTTTTCTCTTTATGTTGTTTTAATCCTTCTTTTTGTCTATTTGATGAGACAAATAGGGGGAGAAATTGTTTATGTAATGTTCTTATTAACTGCTTTTATTTCTGCTTTGAACATTGCTGCTATAACTGCTTAACTGGTTTAAATTTGAAATTTTTAAACTGTTGAAAACTCTGATACAAAATTTCAACCGGTTATTCCTACGAAATAACTAATTGTTTATCCGTGTTTGCACCTGTGTATGTTTGTTGGTTTCTCATCTGATTTGGCTGATGTTCCTCTTTGGAAATCACCCAGTGAGAACTGGTTTCTGGTGCTTATTTGATTGGAATAAATTACCATGTGTTTCTATGTTTGTCCATGAATGCAGGTTGTACAGATTCTAAACAAAAGCATTCCAACAAGCATCCCAAGGATTTGTCTCCATCAAATAGGGGGAGATTGTTGAGTATGGGAGCTTTGATGTTTCAAATCCAAGTTAAAGCTTGATGTTGTGTTGCTTTTTGTTTGGGTTTAGATTACGATGTTTAGAATCTATTTTAAAATCAGTTCTTAATCCTTGCACAAAGTTTAACCAATCTGTTTTAAAGAAACAAAGTGTTTTCCAAGCAAAGGGAAAACAACTGGTTGATTTGTCGATATAATCGATTATTTGTCACTTAGCTGGCTTAAAGGTTTTGAAACTGTTTTTTGAATTGGTTATGTAATCCATTCAACTGGTTAAATCGTGGTTTCAACTGGTTAAATGTGTGTTTTCATAACAATTTTTTGAAAACCTGTTTTAATTGTTTTGAATGTGATCAAAACTGGTTTAGCTTATTAATGCTGCCTTAAACAACTAGATTTCAATTCTATAAATATAACATTTCTTTCAACACAAAATAACAAGTTTTACACAGTTTGAAATAGAGATTGAGATTTGTTTTTGAAAGGTTTTGCAAGATTGCTTTTAAGCTTTGCACTGACACAAGATTTGATCATAGGACTTCCTGTATTGTGCAAACTTAGGTGTTTTTTATCCTTACTTTGATCTTGTAATTGTACTTTCATTAACTGTAAGTGTGTTTTGAACTCCTGCAAAGTCAGAGGGTGTTCTGACTTGAGGTGTGTAGTGTTGCAAAGAGGGTGAGTGGGTCTTGTGGTTATCAAGGTCACCTCTTTGTGGTGTGTGTGTAATTTGGATTTGATTACTAGTGGAACTCATAGGTTGTTTTTGAGAACTGGATGTAGCTCAAGGTTGAGTGAACCAGTATAAACCTGTTGTGTTAATCTCTCTTTCTTTAAACTCCTTATAACTATTTGTGTTAATTATGTTTCTACTGCTAGTATAAACTACCGATTAAAACGTAATTTCAATCGGTTAAAATTTTGTAATAGTTTTTGTATCATTGTTTGATTGCTTTCCTTGAGTTCTTATCTGTGATTGTTTGATAAAGGTTTATTCTTAATTAAGTTTTTAGAAAATCTTTGACAAACAATTCACCTCTCTCTTGTTTAAGCCATCTATTCTAACAATTTCAACATGTTGAAATGTCAAATCAACCTGTTGCTTGACACTTAGTGGTTTTTAAAACAACTGTTAAGTGTAAAACAACTTATTGATTTGGAAAACAACTGGTTGTTTTCATAACAAAATTTTGTTGAGTGTTTTAAACTGTTTTAAATGATTCCAAGTGCTTTTGGTTTTTGATTTAACTGCTTTGACCACTTGATTGAGGTTATAAAAAGGTTGGTTAATGCTCCTTTGTTTTAACTAAGAAAAAGAGATTATCAAAAACGATGTTCAAAATTTCAAAAGCTTTGGATCATCATCTCAAGTGTTTGGAATAGTATTGGGATTTGTTCTTCTGAACTTAAGCTTTGTATACCAAGTGTATTCTATTATTTTCTTCCTTGAACATTGTATTTCTGTGTGTTCATGTGTAGGGCAGTTTCAGAAACGTTTTTCTAGAAACTGTTGTTTTGCCAAAATATGGTGTGTGTTCTTGAGGGGTTCAAGATCATCACTCTTGGTGTGTGTTTTGTAATCTAGGGTTGATTACATAGTGAATACTCAGTGGAACTGGATATAGCTCTTGGTTAAGAGTGAACCAATATAAACATCTTGTGTTCTCTCTATCTTTACTGTCCTAATCTGTTTTAACTTGATTTCATATTCTATTGGTATAAACAACTGATTGTTTCGTGAAAACAATAGGTTGATTTTCTGGAAATAACCTTAAAACATAAATTTTATTGAGTTGAACAGAAAATCAATTGGTTGATTTTTCAGAACATTTCACTCTACCTTCAAACCTTGCAAAAATCTTGTGAAAACATGTCACCCCCCTCTTGTTTAGGCCTTTCTAATTCTAAAATTTGGCATCAGGAGTTGAGTTCTTGAAAGTTACTCAAGTTTCTATGCTAAAACTTTTTCTAAAATGGCTAAAAAACTACCGTTTGGGGAGGGTGCTTCTATAAACATGCCACCTTTGTTTTCTAGACCGAAATATCAATTTTGGAAGGTTAGAATGAAAAATTTTGTTGAATAAATTGATAGAGGAATCTGGGATGCTATTGTAAATGACCCTTTTGTACCTAAGTTTGAAAAAGAAGATGTTTTCAATGAAAAACCTTTGTCCCAATGGACTAAGAGTGAAAGTAAAAGAGCTCAATATGATTGCATTGCCAAAAACATCATTATTTTCGCTTTGAATTTTGATGAGTTTTTCTGGGTCTAACAATATGCATTTGCAAAGGAAATGTGGGACATCTTGGAGGTTACCCATGAAAGCACAACTGACGTGAAGAGGGCAAGGAAGCATGCCTTGCTCTAAGAATATAAAATGTTCAGAAGGCTTAAAGAGGAAACCATCTTGGATATGCAGAAAAGATTCACCCACATAGTGAATCACCTCATCAACCTTGGCAAGATCTTTGAAAGTGATACAATCAAAGTAAACAAGGAGATGACCAAGGCCTCAAGAGACCATTCACACTATGAGCAATCATCTCAACAATCAAGTCAAGACCCCACCAAAGATCTAGCGGACCTCACCAGAAAAAGTGGGTATAGACCAGAACCCCAAATGTTCTTTCTTTTGTCTTCTTAAAAATAAAACATGTTGTAAATAATTTGGACTTAGTTTAGGGGTCCAAATAGCAAGATAAGCTAGAATAGGTTCCTTTAGCATGATAGGTGGTGTACTTATCATTTTAGCTTGTGCCTACCCTTTAGGAATGAAAGTTGGCCTAGCTTCTAGAAGAACAAGCCTAGGGTGCAGTTTTGACTTAGTCAAACCCTAAAGGCAACCCCTCACACATTTACCATCCTATAATTTCTCATCTTGTTTTCCAAGGCACCCATTCCTATAAATAGGCTGCCTTACTCCATGTATTTTCAAGTTGATTTTTTATATAGAAGGAAAACTCTACATAAATTGTGTGAGGCTTGTGTTCTTTTAGCTTAGGTCTTATTTTGTTAGAGTTGAGAGCTCTTCAAGTGGCGACCCTCCACACTTATCTTGGAGAATCCAAAGAAACTAAAACTTTCAAGAAATATTGAAACCACAAAGGACAAAAAAACAAATAAATAAAACCAAAATTGCTAATAAGAACATGAATTTTTGTCCTTTTAATAAGAAGTACCTTTAGAAGTAAAAAAATTGCTTAATTATGTCTTGAAGAACTTTATTCTACTTGAACTTTTTATGTATATACGACTTCATTTCTTTGGTATTTATTTCAGATGGGTGTTTGATCCTAGTGGAAAAACATAAAATTCAGGCAATAATAAGCTTGTTATCCGGAACCCACAATGCAGATATGAGGAAAAATCCTTCTCAAGAGGGAGGGTCAGATGGAGGACCATCTAACCACCACATTTTGGAAGAGTCCTTTTATTTTTCTCTAGCATTGAAAATTTGTAGATAGTAGTGTACGTTTATTTCGACTTGTCTTTTAGCTAATTTTCATGGACCATGTATTGAGTCTAGTAGAGCAAGGTGTAAATAGTAAGCATGACATAGGAAGCTTGAGGAGTCCAATTGAGCATTGATAAGGAAGGCATGAAGGTTCACATGTCATCTCCTAAATGGAGAGAATTTTTCACCAATGAAGAAGACATAAACCTCTAATTTGAGAGGATTTGCTCCAATGAAAGGAAGTTATTTGTCACCATGAGAGTGAAGAGTTTTTAGGGTTAAAATCTACACTTTGGCTTCCCTTAGCATTATAAATAAGTGTCTTCAGCCTCTTGTAAATTCAACTTGAATTGAGTAAGAAATTTATGCCAAAATATTGTCTCACTTAACTCAAGTTCATTCTATATTAGCACCAATTTGTGTGACTACCCTAGGACTCTTTAGAAGTTGGTCTCACCTCTTCTAAACCTCTACTTCCACAAATCAAATTCATCTTTTTAATCTGAATTCTATCTTCATCTAGCTTCCACATTGCCTCCATTGAATCCACACAACATTTCAAACTCCAAAACAAGCAAAGATTTAAGATCGGGTTTGCATCACACAATCTCATTTTATATGCATTAGACTGTCTAAGTTTATGTTGTTCATTTAAACAGTCTAAGAACATTTATGTATTAGACAATCTAATCTTGTATGCATTAGACATCTGCCTAGTTAATCATATTTATATGTATGATACATTTTTGGAAACCTCATATTTCGTGGTGCATGTTATTAATTTGCAATTATTTTATGTGTGTGAAAAATTATGTATTAGACGATCTAGGTTATATGAGCATTTAGATAGTCTAAGAGTAATAAGGGTAGACAATCAAAATTTGATGCATTAGAAAAACCAACAAGTCTCATTGTACAATTGAATTGAACTTCTTGCATACTTGATCAATCATATGTTGATTTCATAAATATTTGATTATGTTTTGATTGAATAATTGACAGAAAATTATTTGAGCATTTATTTGAAGACTATTTGCATTTTTAAGGATTTTAATCTCTCTAATATGAGTTACAATCCTTTTAATATTACCATTTCTCAGTTATATTTCTAATATTAATATTTCTAATATTAATATAGTCAGCACTACAAAAAAAAAATAATATTCATTTTAGTTTACGTCAGTTAACACTAGTCTTATCATTTATATGTTTCCATGACTAAATATATGAACTATAGATAATATGAACCATAGATAAGTTTTAGTCTAAGACTTATAAACACTAATTTTGGCATGCATGTTGTCACAATTATAAAGTCATATTACATGCTTCAGAATTATCTACCATCCCACCTCTAAGTTTATTCACATAACCTACGAGAACCCACCCGTCACACCTTGAATTCAATATGTGTCCAAGTATTTGTTAAAATTGATGAATCGGATTTGTCACATGTTGTGGAGTGTGCCATTTTCTTCCTCGTGGCGTGGCAATCCCACTTTCTTCTTCATGTTGTATGTTGTAATATCACGGATGAAGTTTGATTGAGATAGGTGGTTCGGTTGGAAATTGCCAGGTTAAACTTAGTTTTACTCTCATCAGCTTATGCTTAAGGGTTATAGCATCATGGATCAATTTCGATGTTGTGTATAAATAAATCGTCTATCAATATTTATATTTAAATACATTAATGTCGTATCAAGGGATCTTAGATAATTAACCTTAAATAGAAGACAATATTTATTATTAAATTAAGTAAATAATAAGACCAAATGCAAGAAGAAGGGGGAAAACATTATTCTAGTATAAGGGAAAGAAAACCACTCACATTACAAAATACAGGAAGTAATTTCAACTTATATTTTAAACTATACTTACTATATTTTTAAGTTCTTACTGACTTGAGCGTTAGAGTATATTTTACAGGTGGAGTTCCTTATTTTCTTGAAGTCAATTTATAAGAATATAATCGGTGACAATCTCAAAGTTTAACCGATCTTAATTAATGTTATAGATTTGATATTGTCAGTTATTCACGTCTGAAACACATGTTCTTCGTTTTTAATTCATGTCTGTTACTGAAAGAACCCATGAGGAGAAAGGAAAGGTCCCTCTAGTAGGAGTTAAGAGTAGGAAGCATAAAGTGGATCTTACTCATCAAAGGTATCGATTTCATTGGAAGCGACCTGGTGCACCGTCTGATGAAAGAGCCAAAATCATGAATGATAACTTCTTCACAAAATTAAAATAAATGTGCTCCACCACATGAACAACCCCGACTTTGATGTAGAAAATCAAATTAACCGACGTTGTCGATATAGAGTCGGTTTAACTAAAACTACCAAAAAAAAAAAAAACAATGCTAATAAATTAACATGATTTTTAAGTCTTTTATAACACTTATACGACACTAAATGTCGTTTTTTTATTTATTAACATCAGGTTTTGTCTGATATATAGTAAATATCAATTTTCATGTAGTATTTTATTTCTGAAAAACCATTTTCATTTAAAACTAATTTTTAAAATTTTCAAACTTTAGTCAATATTTTTTTTTTCTTATTTAAGCCTAATCTGCAGTGACAAGACTAAAAGCCAGACCAAGTTGGTCTTCACTGTTCAATACTAGTTTATAGTGTCGGGAAACTCCTGTGAAAAATCAATGGAACTACTGAAATCTTGAACCATGGGTTTAAGATATTTAATTTCATCATCAACACAAGTAGCTTTTTCTGTTTTTATAGCGTCATAAGGAAGAACTTGAATTGCGAGTTTTAATAGATATTCTTGTCATTAAAGAAAAATATGAAATAAAGGTATTATATTTATATTGAATATAATGAAATTTTAGAACTTTGTTTCAAACTGCTATGTGGAATATTTTATTAAATATATTGTAATATTAATATTAAATATAATATTTCATAATCAATTTTAAAATACTGTGTCGATATGTTTGGGAAAAAAATATAGATAAAAGGTTTTTACCTAGAAAAAATTAAGTGAGGAACGAACACCTCACAAAAAAAAATATTAAATTAAAGATAAGAGAAATATATAATTACAAACAAATTTATCTTCATCCACCTCTAAAGTGATGCTTAATGAAATTGTGGTCACTAGTAACTAATAGGCATTTTTTTTTTATAGATGATCAATTGGGTAGATCATGCTCAGCACCAGGTTGATATACCAGATGATTTTCCTTTTGAGATTGAGGACACGCCTGGAGAAAGAACCATACACCTAAAAGGACAATTTGGGGATGAAACTATCAGAGTTCAAGTTGACATCCTAATATAGCACCTGAAAAAATTAATGAGGATAATAAAAATAGTGAGAAGAATGAAAGTGAATCTAGCATTCCTTCAGCTCTGATTGTTTTCAAAAGGAAATGGAGTGTCTATGGAATTTGTCGTGACTGCTTTCTCGATGAGATTTCCATTGATAGCTTGTCAATAAAGCAGTCGAAGAAATCCGAAGTTCAGTTGGCTTCATTGATTTGGATGAAAACCTGCAAAAGGCTTTTCACAGGTATCTCAAGATCAGAGGGATCAAGTCCACCACAACCAACTTCTTGCTGGAATACATGCTTCCTAAAGACCACAAGGAATATTTAATGTGGTTAAAGAAACTATAAAACTTCGTTGAGATATGATTTGTGAAAAAATAAATAATTTTAAAAGATTTTTTTTTATAAATGACCAGTTTTATAAGATTGAATTAAACTTAAAATATATATTTTTAAAATGATATGAGAGTTATTTAGAGTTTATACTAACAATAATTTGTTAGATTTATCGTGTGACCTATTTTGAGGTCTCTATTAAATCAATCATAAATATCTAGTTTCACACACGAATTTAAAAATTGATTGATCTCAACTAATATGGTTGAGCCAAGACAGTGATGGAGAAGCGCCTTGAGGAAAATGGTGGAACGTGTGATTGCTCCAACCCAATCTATAGTGAAGAAGCACTATGAAGATGACCAATGAAACGTTCCCTTAGCAAAGAACAGGGCGCTCAGATTCAATCACTGTAACATAAAGCAAAGAAAGCAAAAAGGCTAGATGAACACTAAGAGAAAAGAAGAACAGAAAGATGGTCAACGGGAATAGAAAGAAAGGAGTATGTACTATTCTCTGTTTGTAATTACAAAAGTGTATATATAAAACAGAAAGCATAGGCCAAAAATAAAAAGAAATAAACAGAAAGTAACAACCCTGGCCCCCTCAAGCTCGAAGTAAATGTTTTTCATTCCCAGCTTGGATTTGAGTTTAATAAAAAGAGTTGAAGCAAAAGTCTATGTGAAGATGTCGACAATTTGTAGTGAAGACGAAATTGGAAGTAATTTGAGAAGCCCCACAGTAATTTTTTCTTTGACAATGTGACAGTCGATTTCAATGTGCTTGGTACGTCCATGAAAGACTGGATTGGAATTGATTTGAATGGCGAAGTAGTGTCCTCATGTGTAGAAGTATCCTCATGTGCATGTGTAGAAGTATCCTCATGTGGAGTAGTGTCCTAATGTGTAGTGTTAACAGGTTCAAAAGAAATATCATAATTGATATCATAATTTGAAGGTATGGGTAAAGATAAACTATTGTGACTTTCATATTTATCATTTTTCAACATGTATGGAAAATTATTTTTGTAAAAGCTTATATTGTTGAATCAAGTATGATCAAAGCTTTGAAGAATCCAAATCTTAGCGTTTGATAGAAGGCTGGAGTTGCTAGAAGTTGTTGATGTGTTTTAGAGTAGGATCTGGGGTAGTTTATCTTTTTAATTCACTCTTTGTTGAATTTAAAGCTTAAGTGTTTTCAAATCTTTTAAGTTTAAAGTGTTTTTCAATCTAAGTGAAAAACAACCTGTTGTTTTGTCGAAACAACTGATTGCTTTATACTTGGGGGTTTTTGTAAAAGTTTGAAAACTGTTTTGGTTGGCTGACTTGCTGTCAAACCAAAACAACCGATTGATTCGCTCTTTCAATCGATTGTTTGTTTGAAAATCCTAACAGAAACAGTTTTGTTAGTTAAGTGAGCTTTAAATGATTTTATAACTGAATACACTCCTGCTTTAAATGCTTTGACGAAGATTTGAATGCTATAAATAGTTTGTTAATGTTTTATAACAAACAATAAGAAAGAAAAACATATTTGAGTTTTTCAAAGAGCTTTTCAAAGATTTGAGTTTTCAACTTTAAGCTTTGGTTTTACTAAGAGAGAGTGGAATAAGATTACATCTGTATTGATTTCAGTTCATTCTGTAACAAGTGTAATTCGTTCTGAAAACTTTGTACATTCCGGTGTTGTAAAGTCAAGAAGGTTTGTGTGCTCTTGAGGTTGTCAAGATCAACATTCTTGGTGTGTGTGCTGAGCCAAAGGAAGTGTGTTTCTTAAGGGGATCAAGGTCACTTCTTTGGTGGTGTGTGTATGTAATCTGGTTTTGATTACTTAGTGGATTCCCCAGTGGTTTCTGGGAAACTGGATGTAGCTCTTGGTTTAAGAGTGAACCAGTATAA
>Ga0123342_1004713_pt1 | contig 20530 bp, 12 predicted proteins | sample Turbeawhitnodule_FD_89960 | JGI IMG/M metagenome (GOLD analysis project Ga0123342, IMG submission 89960) | Root nodule microbial communities of legume samples collected from Mexico - Turtle bean Mexico white nodule | ecosystem: Host-associated > Plants > Roots > Nodule | place: Mexico: Nepantla...
ATTGTGATTGATAAACCTCTAACACATACTAAGTGTCTTGGTTCATATAGCTTGCTATACCAACTACACTATGTGTTACGTTCATCAATCTAAGACTGGTTCATATAGCTTGCTATACCAGATTTGATGCATTACATCTTAGATGAACCCAAATTTTTTTCTTTTTCTCTTTATCTTTATCTTTTGCAATATGTGGGGGATTGTTGCAAAACAGATCCATGATATTGCAAAATAAAAAACATAAAAAAACAGAGTATGTGCAGATCTTTCGGAGGTAGTGGAAAATGTTACCGTTGCAGAGTTTCTCGGAGGTAGTGGAAGGGAGGTTGTGGAAATGCAACAACTCTGCGAAATATCCGAAATCCCTTACCGTTGCGAGATAGGGTTTCCCTTTTTCGTTTGCAAGTTGGGTCTTCCACCTTTACCGGCACGTCTCCGGCGTCATCTCCACCTGAACCGCACTCTCCTCTTCTAGCTTCTCACCTTGCCTATAAATAAGAGGCACGAGAATGCTCCTTAACACATCTTCTTTGCCTCTCCTTTTTCAGCAACTAAAAGCTGCAACCTTTCCTCTTCCTCCCCTTATTCACACTTTTCTCTTTCTCTCTCTTCATTCATTATTTTACTTTATTATATTTTTTTGTCTGGATACATTGGGTTCTTACTCTATCAGGAGTAACCTGCTAGTTCTGATCTTCGAAAATCTCCGAGAAGTTCCTGTTGAATTCTGGGAGACTTGCGCAATACACCGCGAATAAGTCCTTACGGACAGTGATTACTCACGCTTCGGGAAACCAATTTTGTTCGTTTTTAAGTCTATATTACTACAATTTGTTTATAGTTGATTTTTATTATGTAAATTGTCTAACATCGTCTAGTTCGTCTATAAATTGTTCGTATAAATCTTTAGTAGATCTTTTAACATTTAGACTATCTATTCCTGATTTTTCTTTCTTGTGCTTTATGGTTTGGTGGTTCCCAATAACACGTGTTTTCACTGTACTTTATTTTCTGAATTTTAATTTCTTCTCGTTTTTAAATCAAGTTTTCAAATTATTTTACCATTTTTCTTTGCTATCAATGTCTAATTGTTAATGTTGCATTAGTTTTTTCAAAAGGCAATCCTTATTCCTCGAATGCAAAGAAACATGTTAAGTAGCATTTCAGAAAAAAAATAGATAATATCATTCATTAATTACTTTTGACAACAAATTGTTAAAAATATTATAAAAATTCTTCATCCATTTATCATTTCTCAATAAGAATCCCATATACCTTTGAAACATGGAAAGCCATTGAAGCCTTTCTTGTTTGTTAATGATCTCAAAGACACCTTTATCGGTGAAATCATTAATCATGTGCCAAGAGTCAGAAATTGAGGAGTGGAGGCTTAACAATAATTAACAAAACTTTCTTTTTCCTTTGTAATTACAATTTCTTTTTCATCACTTTTGCAATCAGTGTAAGAAGTATACATCAAAATTCATTGTTCTCTGCACTCGAAACAAAAAAGTTATACCCTAATGATTATGTTGAGGAACTTTTCAACTTAGTTCAGTCATCATGAATATTCTCCAAAAACAACTAAAGAATCATTAATCAAATAAAAAAGGGTCTCTTTGGGCCTCCTGCACAACAATAAAGCAAGAAGAAAAGCTTTGGTCATGAGTATGCGTGCGGCGTGCGTATCACTAGTAATTTATAGAAACAGAAGGCAACATTAACAAGAAAAGAATAATGCAGTACCCAATCATTGTGCAGGAGACACTGTAAAGTTGTGTGTTTGTTAATTGGCTATCAAATAATGCACAGTACTTAAGTTGGTGTGAGATGCTACCGAGATGATGATTAATGTAGCACAGATACTCTTACGATATAAACACGGAGATACGTATTTAAGAGTTCTATAGCTGTATACTGTGCAATAAAATTACATGTTAGCACCTCACAATAATGAAAAGTAAAGTTGAAAATTAGACAAAAAGAGGTTGAGAACAAAAGCAGAACCAAGAAAAGCATTAAAGAGAAAAACAGACTACACTGACCTTTTTCGGTATGTGGGAAATGGTTTGTTTTATCAATCTCCAATGAATAGAGTTCTTCAAACTGAAGTGACTCCCTTTTGTTGACCAAGTTCTGAACAGTGATAGGTGCATGCATGTAAGATTTTGGATTCTTAAGGGGTAAATAATTGTGATGATGACAATGACAAGAGAGAAGGGGGAAGAACATAAAAGCAGAAAAGGTTGAGAGAGACTCATCATACAATGCAGTGAACATATTCTGATTATTTTGTGTTCCAGAAATCTGTAGGCAATCTTAGACTTAGAATATTCAAGGTGGTCCAGAAGAAGTGCTCTTAACCTAGTGTATTATCTGTCTCCTCTTTATCTTCTTATATATATATATATATATATATATATATATATATATATATATATATGTTATCGCTGAATCTGGCTTTGTTTACGTGATAAATACTCTTCTTTACTCTTCTGTTGATAATTCAGAATTTTCTTAATTTGCTTTATAAAACCTCTTTAATACCAAGATCTGTGGACCATCGTTCTGCCTTTTACCTCGGACCAGATCCAATACTCTACATTTTGGCTAATGGGTTGATGAAATCAGTTTGTGTATGTTGAAAAGAAGGGTGAAACTAGTAGCATTGAACATATCAAGCAAGAATCTTGTATTTTGGAATTGAGAATGTACCTGAAATCCCATATTCAGTCCTTCTAACATCAGAAAAAACTTAGTTCGGTATATCCATGGGAATATGGCAAGAGTTCCTCCACCTCGATTCTGTTCTTAGAACAACAACTCATACTTTTCTTCAACCTTCCATGACTTGTCTCAACCTCAGCAGAAAATATGCCATAAACAGGCTTGTGATCCGAAAACCTTGATTCTCCACGGACATAAGATAATTGATGGAGACCTTCTCCATACCACAGTATACGATCACACCTATACCAAGGAAAATATCCACATTGGAATAAGTTGCAACACTTAAAACAAATCTTTTCATAATTGCTAAATTTCAAATGGGGTTGGGATCTTTCTGCTTAATTCTTATGACTGAAGATGATCTTACCAAGCAGGTGTTCTCTTTTTCTCCTTTGGGTGCATGTCATCTCCTGCATATCTATCTGAATTAGTTGAATATTTGTATGTTGGAGGGAAATAAATCTTCCCTTCATTCCATCCCACGAATGTACGACCTCTCTTTTGCTCTATTCTCAACTGCCATGAACAACAAGATAGATAATATAGATAGACTGTTTTTTTTAGGATTTAGAGTTTAAGGTTTAAGGGAAAAGAGAGAATTATAAATTATAGTTATATCATTATACCTGGTCGTTCTCCAATAATGCTCTCCAGTTCTGCATCTCAACAAGAGCCTTAGCAGAACGGTAGGAGAGGACAATTCGATAATTCAAGTCTCCAAGCCATATAATTCGACTGAGGAAATGAATCCAAAGTTAAAACATGATGCAAAAATAGGCAAATGGAAGAAGGGTATCAAATTACATAAGCATGCTATGCTACTATTATTAGTCATACTACTATATGTAGCCATACGAGACACTATTTAAAAGACGTGTTCGAGTTTCATATTGTATACGAGAAGTTCTTACTCATGCTGGAGGATTGTCTCCGGAGACTTCTCATTGTCAGCACCATGGACACGAGGAAACCTTGTCTTCTTAAGAATCTCTATCACATCAGAGTTTCTTCTTAGTTCATCACCCTCCTTCTGTCCTGAGGTTAAGTGGCTACAAATGAAGCAAAAGCTTGTTTCATGCAGAGACATGCTAATTGAGATGGATCCCTGAAAACACACAGGCAGATTAATAACTCTCATGTAATTTCAATCATTCAACAAATTTTCCATGAATATATGAAACCAAAAGTTAAAACATTACCTTGTTTCCAAGATAACCCATCAATCCTCTGCCAACACATGATACTTTAATGTTTTTAACATGATCCTTCAATTCACTCCTCACCCATATGGTAAGAAATATTCCCACCATTTGTTTACTTGCAACAAGGCAGTGCCTGCCATGTCCATCTTCAGTAGTGGCAGGTCCACCATGAGACAAGGGTGAAAACAAGACTGTGTTTGGGGAATCTCTAAGGGCATTGTCATCATCAGATAAACTCCATCTTGAATAGTCACTGGGTCTGGAGTAGTCACTTGCTCTGGAGTAGTCACTTGGCCTATAACCCCATCTGAAGCTGGGATCGAAATCACTTTTCCTATGACCAAAAATTACACGATCACAAACGCTGAATCTTCGATCTAGTTGAGGTTGCATGCTTGAAGGATCATTGTCAGTTCCCCAGCTGCTAGAACTTGTCTGGAACGATAGACGATGGAAGAATGATGGATTCTTCTGCCTAGACGATCCCTCAAAATCTGCATTTAACTCTACCACTGGCTGAGTGAGTGGAGAGGGTGTGTAATACCCTCCACCTCCACTAGAACCAGGAAGATTGTTTAAGGTTCTTCCAATGAGAGCAAGCCATTTTTTTGCAGGGTTGTTGTCTTCAGAGCCTAAGATATTACCAACATTCAAGGGAACTACCTCTTGAAATCTGTAACACAAATGTGTCGTTACTCATTAGCAACCAACCACAGTGTTTGCTTGGAAAAAACATGACATTAACTAGTACAAAATGGTACCTAAGAAGAATTGTATAGTGATGACAGTGATGTCGAACATGAAAGCTTTATAAAAAGAAATCCTACCCAAGAACATAAATATCTGCAGGTGGTGAGGCATGAAGCCAATCATCTATACTCAAATTACTTGGTGGAGATCTTCCAGCCACATTCCATGTAGCAACAAAAACACTGCTCATAAGGTAAGTGAAGTGAGAAATTGGACTCATCAAAGCAAGATTTGTTTTCATGGTGAAAAAGTAAGGTCAAAGAAAAAGCATACCTGTAGTTATGGACATCGACAATTCGAGGATGGTCAAGACTAGCTCTGCCTCGCCTGACCTGCTCCGTGTTCCTCCCAATCTTCTCTGCACAATACAATGAGGATTGTAATTTGTAAACAGCTAAACACTTTGTAAAAATGTTAAGCTAAAAAGAACAAGACAAAAGAAAGAGGAAATTTCAAATGGGTAATTGTAGTGGGTAATTCATAAATAATTGTGTACCTGTTTTGCTCTTTTTGATTGTGCAAGGCTCTCTCTCAGAGAAGCTTTTCCTGCTTCTGTATTCTACTTCACCTCCTGGAGAAGGAATTAAGTTACAATGCATCAAATTACAATGCACTGAGTAATTTTTTTTCAAGAAAACAAAACGAGAAACCAACCTCCATAAGCAACACCATTTGATTGGAAGGAGTCCTCCTCTTTGCTTCTGATATTGAAGAACTTTCTGGCCATTCTCTTCGACCATGAGAGCTTCACAAGGCCCAAACACACAAAACAATCAACAAGTTGCCAAAAATTGAAAGATGCAAACGACAACATGATCAAAACGATGAATTCCATTTCCCAAAGAACATAAAAACAAAACCGACAAGGACAACAAGAGTGTAAAAAACCTTGCTTTTTTTGGAATTCTGGTCTCCCATTGTTAATCTTGTACCTCACACAGCCCCTTATGCTAAATTCTCTTCCTGTGAAATCCCTTTTTCGGATTTCCACCCTCTTTCTTTCTTTGAGAGAATAGAAGAAAAGGAGAGACAACAAAATAGGTAGGTGAGTGTGGTGTTGTGTTTTGCTCTCTTGTGATGGCACAACCACACTCTTAAAAATGCAAGAACAAGGAAACAAGGTCCCAGTAAATATGCCACCAACTAGAAGCTTTTAGTATTTAATGCCTTTAACTGAGACGAGGAACAACACAATGCGACAAGCAAAGCAATAGAGAGAGTTGTGTTTCTCTCTCTTGGAAAAAACAGAGTTTCCTCATTCTCTGCAAAAACAACAATAGCATAAAATTTGAACAAAATAAAGCAGTGTGAGAGTTAAATATATATATTTATTGAAATGGTAACGATTGGGTCAGATGAACAAAGGCTGCCCCTGGTCAACAAAGTGAGTTTTTTTCTTTTCTTTACAGTCTTAGGCACCGTCCAAGTTGCTGCTTTTGAATTCTTAGACCGTTCTTAGACACGGCTCTTAAATGGTATGTTAGTATTGAACGCACGTTTCAGACACCGACACTTATAGGACACGTGTATTTGCATCTGTGTCGTATCAGTATTTAACACACATTTTAGAGACAAACACTTATAGAACACGTGTATTTGTATCAGTGTTTAACCCACGTCTTAGACACCAACACTTGTAGAACACGTGTATTTGTATCCGTGTCGTATAGTGTTGAAGTTTCGAAAATTGTCAATTTCTTCGGGAAGTTGATGCGATGACAAACAAAATGGGGAGGCCAATTGGAATCCCTTTTTTGCCTCGTGAACTTTTCAAAGACATGAGTAATGAGTGAACTTCCTGAGTGATCAAATCAAGTGTCCTTATCAACAAGCACAATCTTCTCTTTACGTCAATATGGTAATTGCACATATCTAATGTCTAAAGCAAAAAAGAAGTGGTCCCAAAGTTTCTCTTCTGTCTTTGAGTATTGTTGGCAACCTAAAACAATATCTTCTTCGGTGCTATCTAACCTTCAAACAACGTTTTTGGATTTAAAAGGATATGATGAAAAAGGGTGCATCATATTTGGATGTGCAATTCATCGATGCATCATTCTCAGGAGAAGAGACAGCTTTTTTTTTCTATACCATTATAAGTTGATTGATTTTAGGAGTAAGATAGAATTTGTGTTAGTCTTTTGTCCAAAAGAGAGGAAAAATATGTGTTAGTGGACTTAGCATGTACTTGGTTCTGTTGTCTAGTGAAGGAAATTAGAATAAAATTTCGTGTTTACAGTAAAAGCAATTTCTTATGAGTTTTTTTTTCTCTTGCAGAGTCGAGCATACACTCGGTCTAAGTGACATATATGTTTTTGACACTTGTTTGTTTAACCTCCTCATCCCTATATATTAACCTTTGTTTTGTATAACGTGACTCTTTTATAAAGATTGTTGTAATGATCGAAAACATATGCTAATAACACATGCTAGTATATATGGTATGTGCTCGACATTATCAATATATATATATCACTTGCTAAATAAGTCCTTTGGTACTCTTAATTTTTCAATATTTTAAAAGTATTCTAACTATACACCTATAGGTCGGTAATGATCTATAATTTGGGATGATCTTCACTTTCAAACTGAGTTGTTCCTCCACATTAATGATCACCATAAATAAAATGATCTAATTAGTTAATCTTAAATGATGAGCAGCTATTTATGGAGAAATAGATCGCAGTTACGTGACTAATCTAAGGGACTTATAACAGTCCACTTAAAGGATATCATCTCATTAACCTACAAATATTCACTCAATCTATCTTATCTAATATTTTAAACTCTCATAGTACAGAAAACTTAGTTATACTCCTACTGACCTAAGCATTGCAGAATTATTTTCAAATAAATCTTTCATTTACTGTTGAAGACTAACTGGAACTCAATCCCAAAAGACAATGCATACTCTTCAAGTTACACTTCCTAACTCATTTATAATAAGAACAAGTACAATATCAAACTAATTTATATCCATCCAATTTCATGAAAAACTCAAACTTAGTTAAGAAACATTAAATATATTTTGTATTAAAAAAAATAATCTTGAAAATTAATACATAAGATATTTTTAAAAATAATATATTATATTATAATAAAATAATAATTTATTAAGTGTGAAAATGAATGTAATGGGTAAATTTTATTTAACAAAAATGTTTCTTTGTTAAACTAGTTTAATCTTGAATTCATTGTCGTGTGTATGATTGATCATTTACAGGTGATTCAGTAGTTGGAATATGTTATTAGTTACTTTATTTTAGCGTCCCATCGGTACCTTTTGCCCATATTTCTTATTTTGGGTCAAGTATAATAAGGTTCCAAAACTATTTTTTAACCCAATAATAAAAAGAGAAAGTTGTTTATGCAATGATTGTCTTCTTCATTTAAGATTAATGATACTCACATTTCTTTTTATATAACCACTTTATAACCCTAATATTATTAATAAATGTTTTTCATAAATTTATTTTAACCCTAATATTATTAATAAATATTTTTCATAAATTTATTTTAAGGTAATGATAGGTTGACCATTCACATTTTTTATACAACCACAATACAACTCTTCAATAATATTATTTTAATATTTTTTATATAATTTAATTTTAAATTTATCATTTATTATATATTTATTTTTAAATCTATCACAAGAATTTTATATAACTTTAAAAATTATCAAAATATTATTTTTCTTTTTATAACATATATTTATATCTAAACTCATCATCACATTAGTTGTATACAATTCAACTCTAAAAAGTTATTATATTTTGAGAACCAAATTTCATCCCAAAACCATAATAAATAAAAAAAAAACCCTTAATAAAAATACACATAAATAATTAAAATATTAATATTTATTGATAACATTTTCTTAAAAAAAAAAGTAGGAGTGTTGCAAATCAATTCAAAGAACATAGGTGGGAGAGTGTTGCAAAAACAGGTGGCAGAGTGTTTGCCCCCGGATCCAGCGACATGATTACAACAATAAAAGCTACACATGCTAAATCACCTAACATCTGTGAACTGGATCCAAAGCCTAACACAGAAGTAGCTCAAGAATATCAATGAAAATCTGACCAACCAAATTGCAAATTGCAAATAGCAAGGAATTGAGGTTACAGTAAAAGCCCTAGGATTCTACACTGTTGGATTCTTCATCAAGAAAAGGGTAGTCACTGTACCCAACAAGAGGATCAGAATTCAGGTGATAGAATGTGAGGCGATTATACTTGTTGAGAGGAGCATTGAGAGCAAATCTCTTTGGCAAATCTGGATTAGCCAAGAACAAACGACCATAGGCAATGAGATCAGCTCTGTTTTCAGCAATGGCTCTGTTCCCATCTTCACGGTCATACCCTCCAGCAGCAATAAAAGTGCCATTGAAAGCCTTTCTCATAGGCGTCAAGTTTTCATCTGGACCTCCAACACTTCCTACTCTGGGTTCCACCGCGTGACAGTACACAATGTTGAACTTGTTCAGTGCATTCACCATGTAAAGCCCCAGTTGCAGGGGATTTGAGTCTCCAGACTCCGAAAAGTCTGCAAAAGGTGATAACCTGATTCCAACTCTATCAGCCCCTACCTCATCCACAACAGCTTCAACAACCTCCAGAGGAAGCCGGCACCGGTTCTCCAGGGATCCACCGTATTGATCTGTTCGGTCATTCACCTTGTCTTTCAAAAATTGATCAAGTAGATAGCCATGTGCCCCATGGACCTCAACCCCATCAAAACCTACAATTTCCACAACCACAGACTTTGTGAAACAATTATAAGAGGATGTTCTGAATCATTTTGCTGCTAATCAAATCTAGCTACTATAAACATTGACACAACACACTCATACGACCTAAACATAGTAAACATGAATAATGTATAACCTCTTAAATATAGATTTTATATATTATAAATTTATATATTATATAATTATAAATTATATAAATTGGAAATAAAGATTTATCTTCTCACAGAAAAATGTTTTTCATTGTTTGTTATTTTTATAACTATACTAAAAATTTATATAATAAATTTAAATTTTTAAAAAATTAATATATTTTTTATTTTAAAATTATAATTAAATTATCTTAAATCCAACAAATATTTTTTAAATTTTACGCACCTAAAAATGTGTATATTGTCTAAGGGGTATCCGAGAACAACACGTCGCATCGCATCTGAGAACTACATCACATTTAAGAGAAGTTGACGAAATAACTTACCAGCTTCGATGGCATTCCTTGCAGCAAGTCTGAAGTCATTGATAATACCAGGAATTTCATCGGTCCTGAGTCGGCGTGGGGGCGTATGTTCGGTATGTCCAAGGCCGTCAACTCGAGGTGTTGGCGAGATTCCCTTGTCCGTAGAGGAAATGGGTGCTTGCCCATTTGGCTGATAACCTGCACAAAAACCACAATGCTAAGTAATCAATCAACAACCCAACCGTGTTAAGCTTGAAATCAATTACAGAAAAAAAATGAATCTGAATAGGGAAAACAATACCTGTATTTGAAACCCTTCCGACGTGCCAAATCTGGCAGAAGAAGATACCGCCTTTGGCGTGGACGGCATCGACGATGGGTTTCCATGCTTCGACTTGCTCTTTCGTCCATATCCCGGGCGTTTCCGGGTAGCCTTGAGCGGTGTCGGAAACTCCGGTAGCTTCGGCGATGAGAAGGCCGCCGTTGGAGGTTCTCTGAGAGTAATAGAGGACGGCGTGGGGCTGCGGAACGTTCTTGTAGGACCTCTCTCTGGTGAGCGGAGCCAAGACAACTCTGAAAAAAGGATGAAAAATTAGGAATGAATTGAAAAAGGAAGGGGAGAATGGAGAGAGACAGAGACAGAGAAAGAGATACCTGTGAGATAGATTGAATTTTCCCATCTTGTAGGGAGTGAGAAGAGGGGTTGGTTGGTGAGAAGGAGCGGTGGCGGCGGCGGTGGCGGCCATGTGGTGGTGCTAGGGTTGATTCCGATTGGATTTGAAGTGGGAAGGAGTGGTGGTGAAGGTAGAGTTATAAATAGAAGAGAAGAGTAGAGAAGAGAATTGAATAAGAGGAAGAAGGTGACGTGTGCCATTGCGTAGCAGAGGTCACCTTCTTCGTCACGGCAAACCCCATTTTATTCTGATTTCCCTGTCCTACTAGAAGACAGTTACGCATTAATGTAACTGATTTATGCTAGGGTACACATTACTGAATCCTTCCTTTCAAAGGACACATGTGTTAGGAGTTGTTTTTTTTTACCACCATGTTTTTTTTTTTTACTAAAATGTGGCTAAATTTTTTTAAATTTAGATAAGTCCTATCATGTTGGTATTATTTCATATGAACAAAATGTGTTAATTTGATATGATTTTAACCATGTTAACCTAAAATTGTATTAACTTGATACGAGTTTTATGGTTGTATATTGAATTTAAGATAATTTGAACATTGATTTTAGGAAAACCTTTGCTAGATCTGTATTGTATTCAAATATAGGTTTACGTAATTTTGTATCAATTTGGTGAAATCATCTTACATTGACAATATTTTTTTAATTTTTTTTAAAAGCAGTTATCCTTTGATAAAAAAAAAATCATCGTGTTAAAAAATTCTAAGGAGTCTGAGTGACAATTTTTATTAAAATTATCCTAATTTTTTGCCCACATTATCTTAAAATTACATAAATATCTTTTGAGTTTAAATAATTAGAGTTGATAAATGGGTAAAACAAAACAGACCGTTGAAATGAAGCTGTTCAATCGAGTTTGACTGAAACCCAAACCTTTTTAAAAAGTAAAATGAAAGTTTGATAATTTTTGGAGTTCTACATAATTAAAATTATGCAATAAATTCAAAAATAAATATATATAATAAAAAATAAATTTGTAATTAAATTATATAAAAAAAATATTAAAATAATAATATTGAAATTGAAATTATCTATGTAGTATTACCTTTAAAAATACCCAAGTTCTTTTCTTTTACACTTGTGTATATTTTTCATACATACATATTTCTTTCTCTCAATGTGAACCACGTGTGTGATGTCATTCATGTCTTTTCTGCACCCTTCATATATTTTTTTAAGCTTGAAAAGGCAAAACAAATACTGTTACAATTTTATTTACGCTTTGTTTCGATGATTGCGACCAATAAAATTTTTAGGTACGGATAATCAATTATCAATTATGCATCTATTTAAATATTTTCTAAATTTATTGAATTTAAATTTTACTTAATAATATAAGTTGGAAATTCATTTTTATCATTCATTTACTTCTATGTTCAATAATGAATTAGTATTAACTTAAACGACACGATTAGAGTTAACCTTTTTAATAAATTAGTACATATAATTTTAAAATTAACTTTATGTTCGAATATAAACGTGATGGTATGCTGATAAAAAAATAATAAATAAATAAATAAATAAACAAACGTGATGGTATTGGTTAATTAACATAAACTTTTAACGTACCTTAAATACTTGTAGAAATTTTTTCTTTATTACAGAAACCACGTGACTTCACAGACACTACTTAAAGTTAGCCTCTGACAATAGAAATTAACATATAATTTTTTTGAATCTACTCCATGTGCAATGTAGATCTAACCTTATTGTTTAATTAGCATCATTTTTTTACTAACTAGGGTTAACTTCCGATTTACATCGATTTACGCTAAATATTTATTTTTTATAGAATTTTTTCTTTATTGGATGATGAACCGACTTTAGAAGTTCATGGAATAAATATTATAATACTAAATATATTTTCCTTAATACTAAAGATCTTTGCTTAGTACAAGATCTTGTAAAATACTGATTTCTGATTTAAGATCTCACCTCAAAATTTTGCATCAAAAGTGTTGTTATAATATAGTTACTTGATTTTTCTTCCCACGCGTGCTAAAGATCTTGTTAACTTATTATAACAAGATCTTGTTAACTTTCCATTAGCCTACATTTATCACTCCATTGAAGTGCATGGAAGTTGTTTAAATTTATTTTCGTACGAGTAAAATAGTTTCACATCGCTTAGCAATCAAAGTCAATGATGGTTTTAAATATAACTTCCTTCCTTCACTTACAAATTTGTTTTGGTACTGTCAAAATATAATCTCACATTGCTTGAGAGTCGAGATCAATGACAGTTTAAATACACTTTCCTTTTTTCACCCACAAATTTGTCCTGATAACACCAAAATATAGTCTTATATAGCTTAGGAGTCGAGGTCAATGACAATTTCATTCCCTCACCCACGGAGACGCCGACAAAACCGTCACAGAGAATCAACCATCAAAACAAACAATACCTCAAATGCAATGATTGACTCTAGCGATCGATGTTATCTCTCAAACTTTCACCAGACTGGGTTAAAATTAACACTGATGGGACTGTTAGGGGTATCTTGGTCTTGCTACTCTTGGAGGGATTTTCCGTGGTAGTATGGAGGAATTTATTGATGCTTTTTTAGGTTTCTTGAAGTTTAGACTGCTTTGGTTGTTGAGTTGTGTAGAGTTATACATGCTATGAAGGAAACTCAAAAGATGGGGCTTACTAATGTTTGGCTTGAATATGATTCTGCCTTAGTTTATGTTGCGTTTAGTGTTAAGACTAATGTTTCGTGGATGTTTCGTAATCAATGGAATACTTATCTTAATTTTTGTTGAACAATTAGGTTTAGGATTACTCATATTTTTTGTGAAGGGAACATGTGTGCTGGTTAGTTTAGGATTTATTCAGAGAGAATCATTTCATTGGTATAATAGATATAATAGACTTTCATATAGTTTGTTCTTATAATTCTTTAAGAATAGTATAGTCTACTTATGTGTATCGTTTTTGTTAACATACGGATTTGGTCTACTTCCCTCATATTTTTGTTTTTTTTTCTTTTTTTATTAATATTTTTTTTCATGGGGTGACAAATAATTGTTGTTACTTGCCTAAGTGATATGTCAAGTTGCATAATGATATCTAAGATGAAAACTTTTATAAAAAAAATAGTAAAAAGAATTCATAACAAAATTATTATTGATTTAATTATTAAAGCACTGATCAAACCCCTCGAAGTACGATTAAGAATAAGATGAAATAAGATGTGCTTCATTTCGAAGAACAAAGCCATATTATTACAACAATAAAAGTTCCAAAACAATACATTGCCTAACAACTTAGAACATAATTGTGTTAAACTGAACTAATTCTTTGCAGAGAAGTATCTGAAGAATATTATGTGGATGAAATGACCAGCCAAATAGCAAATCAGGTAGAAATTTGCAGGATAAACCCTAGGATCTTACAGTGTTGGATTCATCATCATCAAGAAAAGGGTAATCATTGTACCCAACAAGCGGATCAGGATGCCCTCCGATGTAGAATGTGGGACGATGATACTTGTTCAGAGGAGCATTCAGAGCAAACCTCTTGGGCAAATCTGGATTAGCCAAAAACCAACGACCATAAGCAACAAGATCAGCTCTGTTTTCACCAATGGCTTTGATCCCATCTTCCCTGTCGTAACCTCCAGCAACCATAAAACTCCCATTGAAGGCATTTCTCAGAATCACCATGCTCTCAGGGTTTTGAACTTTCCCTCCGATGCTTCCCATTCTGGGCGCCACCACGTGACAGTAAGCAATGTTGTACCTGTTCAGGGCATTCACCATGTAAAGCCCCAGTTGCAGGGGATTTGAGTCTCCAGACTCTGAGTAGTCTATGAAAGGTGATAGCCTTATTCCAACTCTGTCAGCTCCTATCTCGTTAACAATGGCTTCAACAACCTCCAAAGGAAACCGGCAACGGTTCTCAAGGGATCCGCCGTATTGATCTGTTCTGTCATTCACCTGGTCTTTCATGAATTGATCCAGTAGGAAGCCGTGTGCCCCATGGATCTCAACCCCATCAAAACCTACAATTTCCACAATCACAAGATAAAGCATTTGTAAGACTGGACACTGTGCGAAACACGTGTCAGAGACCGATATTCGTACGAGAACAGATGAGTGTCGAATTCAAGAATTTATTTTTTTATTTCTAATAATTATAAGAGAGTTTTAACACAATTATAAAAATCTAACCTACAATTTTGACAATCACAAGATAAAGTATGTTTTGAAGAATTTGTAAGAGTAAAATCTATGAGGTTCAACATGTATGTTTGTAGACACTTGAAAATCACAATTCAAAATTTATTTGTTGGATTTCTAATAATTCTAGTTCAAACATAAAGAGTTCTAACATAAGTTTTTTTTTAAAAAAGATATTAATCTTCTAAAAATTTAAATTTATTATAAATTTTGATAAATTTTTATTGTAAATTTACTATATTTCTTCGTGTCTGTATCATGTGGTAACAATTTCTGATTCAGTGTTTATGTTATATGAAACAAAATGTGAAGGAAATTAATTACCAGCTTCAATGGCATTCCTTGCAGCAATTCTGAAGTCATTGACAACATTAGGAATTTCATCGGTCCTGAGACGCCGTGGTTGCGTGTATTCCGTGGATTTGAGTGCCTTGTCCGTTGAGGAAATCGGTTGTTGGCCATTCGGCTGATAACCTGTTCCAAAATCAGAATGCAGAGTAAGTAATGAATGAAGCGTGATGAATATGAATATGAAGATGGAAGAAGAAGATATATACCTGTATTTGAAACCCTTCCAACGTGCCAAATCTGACAGAAGAAGATGCCGCCTTTGGCGTGAACGGCGTCGACGATGGGTTTCCATGCTTCCACGTGCTCTCTGGTCCATATGCCGGGCGTGTCCGGGTAGCCTTGAGCGGTGTCGGAGACTCCGGTGGCTTCGGCGATGAGAAGGCCGCCGTTGGAGGTTCTCTGAGAATAATAGAGGACGGCGTGCGGCTGCGGAACGTTGTTGTAGGACCTCTCTCTGGTGAGTGGCGCCAACACCACTCTGTGAGAGAGGTTGAATCTCCCCATCTTGTAGGGAGTGATCAGAGGATTCGGTGGGTGAGTGGAAGAGGGTGCAGCCATGGTGGTGTGAGAGTTGAATTTGATTCGATTTGGATTTGGATTTGAATTGAATTTGAATTTGAAGTGGGAAAAATGGAGGTGCAGATATAAACAGAAAGATTCGAAGGAAGAAGAAGAAGATTGACGTGTGCAATTGCGTAACAGTAGAGAAGTTGACCTCTTATTCATCACGTTTTCTTTGTAACTTCCCTGCTCTACCTACATTCAATATAAAATCACTTAAATCGGAAAGAATCACTTCACAAGTGCAGCGTTGTGATGGGTAAATGTATCACTGCAGATGTTTCCGTCACGAGACACGGTCCCATGCCACAATAAACAGATTACCTGTCACAAAAACAAATGAACCTGTCCCAAAAACAGGTCACAATTGAGTTTGCATTTTCTGTTTTAATATTACTAGCCGTCTACAGCACGGGTATTTTATTAAAAAAAAAATTACAATACCTAATTGACTATATATTTATTCATAAATGAAATAATTTATGCAATCTTTTATGTTTTAATACAAAAATTATATTTTCAAATATGTTATTATAAAAACATTATAAATATTATATTATTGTAAATTTAATTATTATTAAAACATGATAAGAAATAAAAATATGTAAAATAAATTGTTTAATGGGTAGTTTGTCTATAGATTGTTTAACATATAGTATATTACCGGATAGCTGAGAAGGCTGACATGACCGAATGGTCAAGAAGGTCAAATGACTCTCTTAATCTAAACATAGTCCGTAAACCTATAATTAACCACAATTAATTCAATTTAGTGTAAATCGTGATTAAGGTATGATTTAATCATCTTTTGATCCCACAAGCATACCCATTATAGTTGAGGTCCATCGAAAAAGTATAAATACCAGAGGAAATCAGCCAAGACCAAGGTAATTTTTTTCATCTCAACTCACCTGTACATTTTACTCATACTAACTTGATTGTCAAGTGCCTTTGCATGTGCTCCCCACTCATCTCGGTGAAAAGAATAACCAATTGGAGAACACTGCATCTAGTGCCTATGAAGATTGGAAGAAGAAGACAAAAGGAGTCACTCTAGAAACAACCCAACCTTATAAGAACATATAACTTGTCTATTTATCGTCCATACCTAATTTTTATATATGCTTTAGGGTTAGATTTCTAACATGGAAATAAATTTTTTGAAATATAATGGACATTCAATGATGAAAACACCAAAAACTTGTGATATCTTTCTTGGTTATTATTTCACGCATGACATGCATCAAATTCTTCACTGAATTCATTGATATATGAAAGAAAATGTGACTCCAATTATTAGAGTTCGTCTTATCTATTTCCTGTTGAGAATAAAAGAATGAAAGATAATACAACACAAAATTTAGGAAGAACAATATGGAGAATATAAAAAGGGTACAACTTGTACAAAAATCCAAAGCTAGCATAGAAGTGATGAAAAGTTTCACTTGTTATGTTTGCACATAGTTGATATTTAGTGCAAACACCTTCGTCAGAATCAGAACATTTACATGAATATGGTTTGCAAAATTGAACAACTTCATGAATTTATTTTTGTTCCCTTTAGACACTTTTTGGAACAATTATATGTACTATCATCACAATTAATTATGAGACTCCATAAAAACTGTATTTGTTTCAGGCTAGTGTTCACAGAAAAAGTACAAATTGTGTTATTTTGGATCTAATGATTAGAGTTACCTTTTTTTCAGAATAGTATTCAAAATGTTACAAAGTCATCTTCATCTGTCACTATCTTTTGCATTAAAGAAGATGACATACACAACCCATTTGTACAATACAATAATATATTTGTTTAATGGTAGAATTTACTTCTCTTTATCACTTCAGTCAAACATCTACATGACTCAGTACACAAATCATGAACATATATTTTAATCACAAAAGTTATGAAAACCCATGTGTCTTTGTGATGAAAATTAATGATGTGGTAAAAAGTATTAAATAATTTGGATGACTTTATACATTAGTTTTTATTATTTTTAATAGTCATTATAAATAAAACGACTTATTTAATATTTTAATGATGAATGATTATTTGTGATGCAATGAAAATTATATGGTCAAACCAAAAGTCATCACTTAGAATATGTGTAAATATTATTTTTTAGAAAAACAATTTATCTTATTTTTATACTCTTAACTTTAGTATATTTTTAAAAATTTATTATTTTTATATTTTTATTGACTTAAATATCAAAAAGTTTTTTTATGTGAACAATTTTTTTCACCGAGATCAACTGAAAACTTATTTCTTAAAAAACTTACATTTCGATAGAAATGCGTATATATATTATTTCTGACTAGACTGTAATAGAATTTTCACTACAAGAAAACTATTAAATAAAAATCAATTTTAGAGACAAAAAATAATTAATTGTTATATTGACTAAATTAGATATTATTTTAGAGACTAAAAAAAATTTTGATTTCTAAATTAGTTTCTATTCTTGATAAATAATTTTTAAATTGGTATCTAATTACCTACCAAGGTTTTAACTACCTAATATTTAGATTCTAAATTTGGTAGCAAAAACTTTAGTAGCAAATAATATACCAATTTAGAAACTATTTATCAATAATAGAAACTAATTTAGAAACCAATAATTTTTTAGTATATAAAATAATATCTAATTTAGTCACTATAACAACTAATTATTATTTTTCTCTAAAATTAATTTTTATTTAATCAGTGTATAATTACATAAAAATAAGAATAGATCATCATAATTAGTTTTTGGTTGCAATTTTATTAGGTAGTTGAACAGCATATCCCATTTGCCAACATGGTTTTCTTTGATTATTTAAATGAATCTATAACAATAACAAATATTACGAGAAAAACATTAAATAAAAAATAATTTTAAATATATAATTAAATTAAAATTTATTTTATAAATTAAAAAATTATTGGTATATAAAATAATTTTTATTATTGATAACATTTATAAAATAATTTCTAATTATGTATTTATACCAAATTTTTAACTACTAACTACTTTATATTTTAAATTAGTTTTTATTATTAGTTTTTTTAAAATTAATTTATAATATAAAATATTAGTAATTAAAATCTTGGTAACTAATTTATAGATTATTTATAATTTTTATTAATAATAAAATCAACTATCAGTTTATTATTCGTATTATCTGCACAATAAATGGATCGTGTTTCCTATGCACAAACCTTGCATATGACAAGTTTTAAAAATTATGAGAGTAATCATGTGTTACAACGTTTCTATCATCTACCTAAAAGGAAGCTAGAAAAGAGAAGGAAAAAAAGGAAAAAAATAATAATATTTAACTCTTCTATGAAAATTCTAAAAAACCATGTATAACTTTTCTCTTAAAAATTATGTAAAAAGGCTCCACTATTAGCTAAATTTAGAATGATATATTTAAATTTTTTATTGATAAAAAATAAATTAAATAAAAATAAATATTTAAACGATATTCGAACTCTATTACACAAAAAATATTCCAATAGTCCAATAATGTCTAACCCATGCTAAAAAGGTATAGCGTGACCTATTTTTATTTATTTGCTTATTTTCCAAACAGAATATACACTTGATAATGTATGTTGTATTTGTCTTTTATGGGACTTTTTATTACTCTCATAACTACACTTTATTTATTTGTTGCTTCTTTGAGTTAAGAATATGCACTTCTTTTGCCATATGTTGTGTTCTGGTAATTTTCCAAGCATTGAAGTTGTAATTCAGCTTAAATTATGATTGTATACAATTTAATACAGGAGCAAATTAAATAAAAAGTATAATTTATTTTAGTTAGTGCATTAATAAGAAATGTTACAAATAGCAACCGAAATGAGATTATTATTTCTGTTCTAAAATTGTGATTTTAAGTTATAGAATAAACTAGTTTAATTATTTCTTTCTACAGCTGATTTAAGTGATGAAAATATGTTAGTTAATTTATAACTCACAATTTTATACTACCACATTATAACCTTTAATATTATTATTTTGGATTCAGTGTTTTGGAGGTGCTTCTATGGTGGAGGAATGAATAACTTTCATTTTTCATTCTTCTTTCATATGGAGAGATTGAAGATGATGTCCCGCAAGATCAAAATAATTTACTCACATATCTTTACAGATGTTATCTCTAAGACGAGACATTGTCATTGCATGCATGAGAAAGAAGAAGAAAAAAAGATTGGAAAAACATTAAGGCACTAAGAAAGAGGAAAAAGAGAATCGATTGTCATGCATGTGTTACTCGAGGGAGAATAAATTCTCGTGCATGTGTTATTCATGAAAGAATCGATTTTCATTCCTGTGTTATTCAAGGGAGAATCGATTCTCATTCATGTGTTATTCAAGAAAATTGATTCTCATTCATATGTTATTAAAGAAAGAATAGATTCTCACTCATGTGTTAATCAAGATTCTCATATACTTAAAATTAATTTTATTGCCATTGAGAATTTATTCTCATATTAAATATTATATAATTTTATGTAACAAAAATATTTAATTATACTATTAATAACAATATATAATTATAAATAATGATAATAATAAAATAAAATTATAATATAAACAAAATATATATAGTTATATAGAATGACAAATGTAGGCTCAATTCCCTATCTAGTACCATTTACATCTTTATTTCCCTATCTAGCACCCTTTTGTTTTTATTTCCCTATCTAGCACTCTTTTATTTTTTATTTCCCTATCTAGCAACATTTTAAAAATAAATAAATAAATAATAAATTATTATTTTTTTATAATTTTAATTTTGAATGCATTAAAAAATAAATATTTTTAATGTTTAAAATAATTAGAAATATAATTAATGAATAAATA
>Ga0123342_1004715_pt1 | contig 20521 bp, 6 predicted proteins | sample Turbeawhitnodule_FD_89960 | JGI IMG/M metagenome (GOLD analysis project Ga0123342, IMG submission 89960) | Root nodule microbial communities of legume samples collected from Mexico - Turtle bean Mexico white nodule | ecosystem: Host-associated > Plants > Roots > Nodule | place: Mexico: Nepantla...
CTTTGGTACTCCTCATGGTAGATGGGACAAAGTCTTTTGTCCAGGCAAACAGTCTCAATAAACCAGGAGATAACTTCAGGGAACCCATCCCGAGGGCCCATCGCATGTCTTCTATAGAAGCGATCGCTTTGAGTTCTACTTCCAGAACTAAAACTATACAAAAATAAATAAACCAACATTTTAAAAACATAAATAAGACTTTCATTATTTTTACATAGAGTCTAGCTTGAGCGAGAATTTACACACTTACAATATTATTAATAAAATTTATAAATTGGTATCTAACTAGTTAATAATGTTTCAATTATCAATTATCAATTATTTTAAATTCTAAAATTGATATAATAAGTTTCCATCTAGTCTTTTATTAGAGTTCTTTATTAATAGGTATAAATTATCTATGTATCATTTTTGTTAATATATGGGATTTTGGTCTAGTCCTCTCATATTTTTGTTATATTTTACTTTTTTTATATGGTGACAGATAATTGTTGTTACTTGAGTGTCATGAAATGTCAAGTTTCATAGTGATACCTAACATGAGAGTTTTTATAAAAATAATAATAAAAAATATAAAATTGATATCTAAAACTTTGATAACTAATTAAATATTAATTTAAAAATTATTTTATATACTAATTTTTTGTTTATAAAATAATATATAATTTAATTAATATAATAATTAATTATGTTTTAAAATTAATTTTTATTTAATACTTTTATTGTAGTGTGAGCTTCATGAATTATAATTATATATATACGATCAACCTTTTGCAACCTTTTCTTGAGAATATTTGAGTAACAAACTCAGTAAGAAAGACTTTATATTAGAGGAAAATAATCTTTTACAATAAAAATAAATCAATATTTTTCTAAGTTTCTGAAAAAATATTTTTAACTACTGAACTATTAATTGTCTTCAAGCGAGAAAACAAATAAAGGAAAAAAATATGTAAATTCAGTGAAGTGAATCATTCCTTAATATATATATATATATATTTTTTTTCAAAATAAACTTGTTTAAGCATTAGAGTCATCTCAAACTTAGATAAAATGTGGATATTCCATTATTAAAAAATTATTAAATAAAAATTAATTTTGATGATGAAAAATAATTAATTATTATAATAACTAATTTAAATATAATTTTACAAATTAAAAATTAATGATAAATAAAATAGTTTTTATTATTAATAAAATTTTATAAATTAATTTTTAACTTAGTATATTTAGTTATTAAAATTTTAGTTACCAAAATTTTGTTGTCATATATAGCATCTTGCTTAGTTCGTCACTACAAGAAAATCATGAAATAAAAACCATTTTTTGAGACAAAAAAATAATTAGTTGGTATAGTGACTAAATTAGATACAATTTTAGAGACTAAACAAATTTTGATTTTTAAATTAGTTTCTATTATTATTAAATGGTTTCTAAATTGGTATCTAATTAGCAACCAAAGTTTTTGCTACTAAATTTAGAAACTAAATAATTTAGAAACCATTTTTTTTAATTTCTAAAATGGTATCTAATTTAGTTAGTATAACAACTAATTATCTTTTGTATCTAAAATTAGTTTTCTATTTCATGTTTTTATTGTGGTGCACCTATTTTATGCAAATATTTAAGTTTTATTTACAAGTCATAGTTTGATTAAGAATATATTTATTATAAAAACTAAATACATATTTCAAGTGAGAATTTCTATCTAATTAAATACAAATTTTTATAATGTTGAATCATTTTAATTACTAGTATATATTATTACTTTTTCACTTTACAAAGCTTTTCTTATTTAAATTTATTTTCCAAATCTTACCACGAGGTTTTAGTAGAATTAAAATGTTAATTGAATAAAAAATAGAAATTTTATAAATAGATTATAGTTCATTCGTTATTTTATTAAAAAATTTATATTTCTGAATTTTTAGATTTTTATTTTATTTTATATGATTCGGATATCTTTCTAAACTTTATATTCTTTGAAAAAATTCTAAGATTATAAAATTATTGAAATTGATGCAGAAAGAAGAACAATGGAGGTAGAAGTGATTAAGCCAAATAAATTCTTAATCAATAATTCTCTATTAAAGATTTAACTTTCTTTTTTTTTTCTTCTTCTCTTTGGATGTTTCTTAAGAGGAGTTGTTGTTAAATAAGATACAATTATGCAACAAATAATATACATAACAAATATATTATACGATTAAATAATGTGTCTAAAAAATATAGTTATCTTAATTTGAAATATTTTTTATTTTCTTAATGATAGTAATTAAAATATTTTACTTTTATTATCAATGAATTAAACTACGAGAAGGTAAAAAACCTATAAGATGTCAAATGATTTAAAACTAGCAAATATTTTATAGGGACTAAAACTAGAAGAACAAAAGGACTTAAAAATATATGTAAATGTAATATTTATTTATTTAAAAGAGTGAAAAAAATAAAATATTTGTAAATTAAAAATAAATAATTAAGATATGGCATGCTTGTAATTTATTAAAATTACATATTTTTAAAACCAAATTGATAAAAAAAATGTTTTAAAAATATGATTAAATTATGTAATACAATTATGTACCAATGATAAAATATAGTAACTAAAATAATTTCTAATGCCTTAGGTGATTTATGGGAGTTGTTTTAAACAAAAACATTATTTAATAAAAATAATTAACTACTGAAACATATCATGTGTAATGGTTTGCACAAATATTATTATTCACATAAACCATTATTGTTTACAATTTTTATCTCGTAAAAGAGAAATATTGGTAAAAACGTAATAATATATAAGTTAGTTGTAATATTTTTAACACAAAATTACGCAGTTTAATTAATAATATCATTTTTTGAAAAAATTATATTTTGAAGGAGAAACATTAATGAATTGAATACTTTAAATATTAATATATAATAATTATAAGATAGCAATGTTAAATTAAATATTTACATATTTAAAAACCTGACAATTAATATAAGTAATATAGTTATTCTTGTATAATAACAAATTTAGTTTCAATTTTTATTATAAAAGAGATTTTTGTGTCTGATATACGAGACAAATATACTGTATATTGAATGCAATTACCTCTTTTCTACAAAAATACATTATTAAACTAGGAAAAAAAATGTACAAATTATTTCTGGTGTTTCTAAATTTCAAGCAGCTAGAAAATCCTTTTAACAACAACATATATATACTTATAGAATTTAAGTTTAGGAGAAAGAATTGTATGTTTCTTGCAAAAACACAATTTTTCTTTACTAATATATATTTGAAAACAATTTTATTTATCTAATTTGATTTTAAAAAGTGTATTACCTTAGCAAATTTTCTTCTATCATGCATTGACAAGTTGAAAGAGCCAGCAAACTATAAATCTTTTGGTGATCCATCAATGGAGATAAATTTAAAGGTTTGGTCTATCACAGAATCAGCTAAAGACATATTTTTTACATTCTACCTTATCTTTTCTTTTCTACAGATTAATTCTCCACATTTTTGTCTTCCAATTTTATTTTATTTTTAAATAAAAACTTTCATGTTAAGTATCACTATGCAACTTAAGATCTCAATTAGACTGACACCTTATTAAGTAATAACAATCATTTGTCATCATATAAAAAAAATATTATTAAAAAAAATAAAAAAATACGGAGGACTAAACCAAAACTCATATGTTAACAAAAGCGATACTTAGGTATACTATACATATTCATAAAGAATTTAAAAAACAGACAAAATGAAAGTCTATTATACCAATGAAACAAATAAGTATTCCGTCGATTACGAAGTATTTTAGAAACATTTGTCATATCAGTAAACGCAACACAAAACAAAGCAGAATCAATTTTTTTTTAAACATTTATACAATTCTTATATTTATCATTTTAGAAGGTGTTTTGGTGGTTTTAAGATGAGAAATTACTAATTAATTTTACTATGAATCATTATAGTTTTGTAGTATAGAATTGATTAGTGTCTTGCATACACATTATTGCAGTACAGACAAAGTGTGTAAATATAAGGTGAGGAATTGAATTGAGTTAGATAAAGACGACAAAAGGGAGAACAAACATGACTCGTGAAGAAGAAGAACACAAAGTAGTTGAGGCATTATTCAGTTTCACCTCAAGTGTAATAAACCATTTCTACAAATAGTAACTCACCTTTTTCATTTCTCACACATTTTTTCTGGAATTTGTAACCAATTAGAAAAGATTCATAATGAAAGTTTTTTTTTTTTTTTTTTTATATATAACTTTTTTTTTATATATAGTATAAAGTCTATAAGATATTTGAACACACTTGAGACTTTGACAATTCACATGTGATTTTTCTAAATTCAGGTTTTTATACATAATTTTTTTAGTACAAAATTTTAGTGACAGAAGAAAAACTACATAGTATAAGATATGTAAAAATACTGATACATGTTTCATTTTTCATATTATTCAATATTTTTGTAATCTTTGAAAAAAAAAAGTATCTTTTGTTCTTTTGAAATTAGTCTTTCCTCTAATACTTCCATACCTCTTTAATGAGTGTAAATTATATCCCTCAAGTTTAATGGAGCCTCATATAACTTTATTAAAATTTATTTAAAAGAAAAGAAAATATAAAACTTTTCTAACTATAAAAAAAAATTAGGAAGCTGATAATTATTATGAAAAAAATATATACACAAAATTGGAGGTAAAATATTACAATTAAAAATTTATCTTATTATTAATAAATTTATTGGTCAATAACTTTTTTTAAAAAAATATGAGAAATTTTGAACTCTATAAATTGAAAAAACCAAATACCTCAATTTCCACTCCTAAATTCATTTACTGAAGAACCATGCACAAAAAAGAAAATAAGAAATAATTACATATAATATGCTAAGATATCAGTAAAATTAACAGAACAAACAAATTTTATAATCCTACATAAACAAATTTTATAATCCTTCTACCTGTCTTAAATTAGGATATGAATGTTAATAAAATCAAAATCCAACTTGCAGATATTTTGTTTAAAAGAATTAAACTACAATTTTTGTGTGAAAACATAGGCTAATTAATAACTCTCTAGAACAGGACATGAAAAAAGCACTTTTTAGTTTGGGTCTGTGTAGACTCATGCATTCAGATGTTCATACACTTCTTCTCATCTTTATTTTGGTGATAAAAAAATTTAATTGGTTTAGGGTTATATATATATATATATCATTTTGAGTTTGAGAGATAACATTGTTAGGTCAATAAATATATATTATCTGTTTTGGAAGTCAATGTTCTATCACAGAGTTTTATTTTTTTATAAACGTACTTCTTTCTCTATATATTTCTTATATCATAGAAGAAAAGATGAGGATAATGAGCTATAAAACAAAAACTGAACCAAACACTTATCTGAATTTTGAATTTTAAGTTGTGCAATACATCTCAACCATAAAATATACCTAAATTTATTCTTTCATTTAAATTCAATTAGAAATGCAAGAATTATATAGGATTTTTTTATTAATCCTGTGTAAATAATTTTATTTCTTAATTACCTAGTTCGTACCACTTTGTTACGATTTTAGTTAAAATTTTATCATATTGAAGTGTTAGATAAAAATTGTGTTATCTTTAACACAATTTCTTCACAATAAAATTGTATGCACAACTTACTCATTTTGATAATTTTTTAAAATTTTACCCATCTCAACAATTAAAAATAAAATTATATTAGATTAATAAAAATCATATATATAATTTATATATAGAAGAGCATGACTTAATAATCCAATATACCAAACAAAAAAGAAAAGAACAAATAAAACAAAAAAATAGAATAAAAAGAAGTTGAATAATGAACACATAGTAAGACATGCAAAGTAGTCTTTATATTTTCTGGTATCAATCACAGTCTTGGTGCCTTTTTCCAGTAGTTACATAATCTTGGAGAAGTTGCATAAAATGTTTTGGATTATGAATCCATTTTGTTTTTTCCCTTACACCATTTTGGAATTCACAGGCATTCTCATAGAAAAACAAAACTTGGTGCAATGCAATAACATTATTAATATTAATAGAATTTTATATAAAAAAAAGGTTACAAAATTAGATGGAAAATTGAATAAGAGGTAAGTTCCAAGTCTAACTAAACCCCCAAAAATGAAGGGTATGAGTGGAGCCCTCATTTGTCGGTAATGTGAGGGCAAACCAATCCATTGTATTAGAGAGAAGTAAACTATGAAGCAAACAGCAACCAACTCCTTTCACACACTTAAGTGAAATCATAAACAAATAAAAGCATATAAAGTAATAGTACACGGAAGAATCAATAACTCTTCTCGGAATCCAAATACTTCTTTATTAGTAGTTTTGGTAGAACCAAGAGAAGAAGGGTAAAGGGTAGACTAGGTACTTTCCTTTCACATTTTCCATTTCTATACTCTTTGCCTTTCCATTATCTCTAAAAAACGCTAAAATAATATATAGTAACAATGTGATATTTATATATTTATATATTATATGTAATATAACCATAATAATATTCGAAACTAGATATTAAAAAAAAAGAAAAAAAAAAGTAAGCCATGTTAACGCCAAACAGATGCAACTGTGAGTGTTTTACCCATCCAACCGGAGCAAATTCCACCGTTTTCTTCCTTCACCGTCAGTCCCGAGTTGACTCGGTTGTTGGTGGCGGTGAGTCTTGATTTTATTGACTCGGCCATGTTTTGACTCAGCGGCTTTAACTCGAACCCTGCCATGCTCATTCGCGCACGCCATTTCCCAAACACTTCACAACGTTCTACACGGTCTCTGCCTTCGCATGCTACTGTGTTGTGTAACTTTCGGCTCAGTCCTTCTTCGAGTCTGACTCGGTCAGAGTTGTTGATGCTGATATTGTTATTCATGGCTTCAATGGACTCCAACAACATACCATAGAACGACAGCGTTTCTGCCACACGAGCCAGGAAAGGCGCTGTGTTCGCGTTCATCTCCTGCTCAACCACTGTCACCACGCGCGGCGCGAGTCCCTTCACGCGCCGGAGAAGCTCGTCGCGTTGATTCTCGATAGAGACGCTCTCGTCTGGAATTTTGTTAAGCTTGAACGCAAAGTTCACCATGAGAACTTCGTTCTCATTGCATCCCAGCGATTCACGAGTCAACTCAGAGAGTTTAGGAGTTGTTATCAGTCTGAACTCGAACCCGATCCTCTTCCTCTCTGCTAGGTGACTCAGCGAGTCTCCGACGGCACGCACCCTGTCTTCGCCACCGTTCTCGGCTACCGCCACAATCTTGAGTGTGACGTTCTGTCCACGTGCAGAGAGCGCGTTGAAGAGATGCGGATACTGCTTTCCCTGTCCAATCTCAAAATCCAACACGCAGAACCTGTTTTCCGTTTTCTCCTCAAATGCAGCTTCCAAAATCGCAAGATTCGCAGCCATTAACCCTATCTTAAAGCACATGGAGTTTTCCAGAATCAACTGAGTCGACTCGGCATGTTCATAGCCGAAAAGCTCCGCCACTGGAGGTGGATATTCCACCGGATTCATCCTAGACTTCAACGCCAAGACCATGCAATCGGTTAATCTATCAGTTCTGTTGTTCGAATTCGGACCGTTCAACCGGTTCAGGATCTCCATAGCCATGTCATATTTTCCTTCAACAATTGCAGATGCGGCTTCCATGAGAGTTTGCTTGGAGCATCCAGAAGCAGGCGAAGCGACAGAGGAGGAAGATGACGTAGATGATGTGGTTGATGAAGTAGGTGACGTGGAAACCAATTTCTGAACCGGACCGGGACTGATTAAATTCTGATAAGTTTCAGACCACTCGCTAGTGGTTATCACAGATGCAGCATCGGCTTCTTCTCCTTCATCGTTGTCTTCAAGAAGCTGCTTCTCCAATTCCAGAAGCCGATGATCCATGATCTTCTTCTCTGGCTCAGAGACCTGAACCGGAAGCGGGAGAGGAACAGAAAGACGAACCCGGTTCTGTGGCATGCCCAAATTCGAGTTCCGGTAGCCGTAATTTGGGCTTGGCATGGGCCCAGACCCATTGCTGGGAAGGTTAATGGGCTGGGGACGGAACTGATGAAGTAAAGGAACACCGAAACGCTGCTGCTGTTGGTGGTAGACGGAAGGGTTTTGGTTATGCAATTCGGGAAAGCCATCCATGGAACCCTGAGAGAAACTGGTTCGCGGCTTGACCGAACGAAGCAAGAGGTTGGAGAGGACATGGTTGGGGTTGGTGTTGGGTTGGTTGTAGGTTTGGTTATAGGTTTGATTATAGGTTTGGAATTCGGTGAGGGTGCGTTTACCGATGAAGGTTGGTGTTTGTCGTTGGGCGATCTGCTGAGAGGCAGGATCTAGAAACATTGCGGGAAGGTTCTGTTGCTGGGTTCGGTAGAGAGGGTGGAGGTTTGCGGTGGCAGTCGCAGCACCGTTGGGGTTGTTCATGGTGGCCGCTGGAATGGATCTGCCGCTGAAACCACCCGCTCCGGCGAAGTAATCGGACGCCCCACCTCCGCCAGTGAACCCCGGCGATGACATTCTAGGATTCCGCGAAGAAAATAAGGAAAAGGAAAAAAAAAAACAGTTAAAAGGTTGTGTTTTTGTAGGAACCCATCAGAGAAAAAGAAAGAGAGAGAGTGTGTGTTTTGGTTATGTTGTGTGGTGTGGTGCTTCTTATGGGGTTGAAATGATTCCCATGAATATAAGGGGAATGGCAAAGGGTTTTCCTTAATTTAATTTTTTTTATATAATTTATAGTAATATAATATAATATTAAAATATTCCGTTTTATAGGTTTAAAATACAAGTGTGGAATGTTTCGCATCAGAGTACGCATGGAGATCTGGCCGTTGATCGTTTTAAGATTCCAAGATTCAGCTGGAATGGACGGTGATTAGAGTGTTTTCTCTTTGCCAGCCGAAACCCACACCTGTGTTGTTATAATTTAATAACGAACTTGAATTGGCACGCTACCTCCGAGGCGCGTGAAAAAAAAATAAAAAAATAAAGTGAGGGTTTGGCAGGGTTGCTTTTTGTTGTTGTGGAACTTCTGAAAATGAACGTAAATTGAGAATTTGATAAAGCGTTAGTGGTTAAGAAGGAGATTGCGTTAATCAATCACTCAGTTTTATATTCAGTATAGTTGTTGTTGGTGCGGTGCCGATTAATTTTTATAAAAAATATATTTATTAATGCTTTACATTTTAAAATTTTAATGTTATAAAAGTTAATAGCTTTAATGATGCAATAACTTATGATTTGTTACTATTTCAAATATGGAATATATCTAATTAAATCTTATCTTATTCTATTTATGGGTGTAAATATTTTTCAAACTTATTTCCAAAAATAGTGAACATACAAGTGTTTTCCTTTTTTTTTAAACTGACAAATATACATGAAAAATTAATACTTTTGTTCCACAGTCTTTAATTTATTTCTCTGCAATTGAATAAAAAATGATTTTCAAGTTCTCTCTTTTGTACTTGTTTTTCTTCTATACAGGAAATGGTGATTGTAGGAAAAATCAATAAATTTAATATGTATAAGTATCTTATTAGATATAATAAAGATATTTTACGCTTTTAACTAGTACCTTTTCTCTCATAAAAAAAATTACCTTAACATTTGACATATTGAAGAAATAAAAAAAATGAAAAGTAATATTTCAGTTGTGAATTTTATAAATCATGTTTTCTTTATGGTGACTATTTTACACAAATAAATTTTTATAAAAGTAAGTTTATGTATTAAATAAACTATTCAAACTCCACCTAATTCGAAATATGCACTAAAGTTACTACTGTGTCCATTCTATTTACTTTTAGTATGTTTTGTCATTTTCTTATAGCTAACTCAACTAAATTGTCTTTCCAATATAAATTTATTTAAACAAAACTTCCATACCTTTCACACTACATTTGCATTTTTAACCGAAATAACTGTTCATGATGCTGTATGTAGTAAATATATTAATTAAACATTCTTTAATAAAATTATTATATTATAAATTTACTATAAAATTTATTTTGATAAATTACAAAAAGAAATTTTAAAATAAGTTAAGAAGAATGTACAGTTATTTTTTTCATCATCTCATTAAATATTTTTAAAAAATTTATATTATTTTTTAGTTGAAAAAGTACTAGTGCCTTAAGATATTATGGTCAGTGTAAGAAACTACTCTCTACTAGTAAATGTTTTTTTATACGCAGATTCAAAGATAAAACCTTTTCAGCTATGCACAATCATATCATATTAGTATTAAAAAAATTAAATAAATTGTTTAGATTGAAAAGTACATTAATATATCATAATGTAGAAAAATAGATATAGAAAATAATATTGTATTATTGTGTATATAGTAATACTTTTCTTCTTTTTTTATTAGGGAAAGTGATAAAACTAAAATAAATAAAAATATAAAAGGTATTACTGGGTCAAAATTTTATTTTTCTTATATTTTAACCCATGCAATGCAGCTAACTCTCAAGACAAAAGCAACCATATTAAATTAGCACAAACTTGGGTCAAATTTTAAATATAAAACGCAAACAATTAACGCAGTTCACACTTCTCATGTGTAACAAACAAAAACTGTTCATATAACTTTTGCTAAATTTAAGACATGTTTATCCAATATTTTTTTAATTTAATCTCACTACATAAAAATTTATTAAATTACTTTCTAGTTTCATACAGTAAAGTATATTTTTAATTCATTCTTAATTGGATGATTTAGTCTTAATTAATACATAATATATTTTTAATTCAATCTTTACATAAAATGACGAGACTAAATCAATTAATATCTCTAAATCTTAATTTATATATATATATATATATATTTTATTTTATTTTTAAATAGAGATGATTTGGAGATATCAACATTTCATATAAAAAATGGAAAACAGTATTTATAATTCAAAACATGAACACATTACATACTAATTCAATGTGAAGTCTTTTTTATATATTATTTTTCAAAAACATTACATTTTTTTTTTATGTATAACAAACTCATTTACAATCTCTCTATATATATATATATTAAATTTTAAAATTATATATATTTATATTAAATAGAAGGAAAAAATGATTGAAGATGAGAGAGGGAGAGTGAGGGGCCTGGGTTGAACGGAAAAGCGCTTTTGAACTGGGAAACAGCAGAACCAAATAGGATAAAAGCCTGAAACAGTTGAAGGGGTGAGTCAGTGCACGCGCTCCTTACAGGCGCGTGCCTACAGTTCTAATAATGTCTCTTGCTCTTTTTCCTGGGAATGAATGGATCTTTATTCATAAGTGATCACCTGACGGGACAGTTACACAAGCAACTCCAAACACAATAACATCAAAAATAAATAGAAAACGTTGTTAATTTTTTTTAACCATTTTCAAATAAATCTGCATTTTAACCCTAACAAAATAACAATTCCTTCAAAAAAATAAAATGCTCTTATTTTCTTATATTATAAGCTTTTGTCGCTGTGTATTTATTAATGGAATGAAAAATATCAACCCATCATGAAAATATTAAATAGAAGCAAGTGTAATTTTTATTTGATATGGAAGTACATTAAATAGATATTTTGCATTTTGTTTTTAACTTTTTTATGAGAAATATTTGACTATTTGATTGGAAATAAATAAAGTATAATTAGTAATTAAATTTTTATACCGAAAACAACTAAAGCCTAGTCAATGATTGAATTTAGACAATAACTGGATTTCTTGGTTAGTATTAATAAAATTAATATTTAAAAATCTGTTTTGTATGAAAACTCGAAAAGGATTCACATGAAGAGAAAAAAAAACTTATGACGCCATTAATATAATATAAGATAATTACAACATTAATTCTCTTAGCAACAACGATTGAGAAACACGTGTGGACACGTGGCCCAATCAAATCTTGTGGTCACGGAAGTTGATTTCGTTGCTTGTCGCCGTAAGATAACCCGAAATCTGGTACACCGGATTCCAATTCTAGGAGCTGGTTTGGGGCAACGGGGTATAGACAGTGTCTTATGGCGGTTACCGACACCAGGAGGTGGGTTCAGAGAAAGGAGAAGATGTGGTTGACAACAAAATGCAATGAATAAAGAAAGAAAAAAAAAATTGCATATTATTTTTTCTCACTTCTCTCCTCTATTGCGTCAAATGCAAGAAAATTGGGATTCTGTTATTATGCTGTGACGTAAATGCATCAAAACTCTGAGATCATATAAATAAATGTTTCAATTATTATCAAATTATTTTGTATGAAGCTAATTAGTGGCATTTTTGTATTTCAATGAAGAAGATTTTACGTTTAAGATTTATATTTTATTTAACATTCTGAGTCTTACAAACACAAATATTTAATTATATAATTAAATATTTTTTTAAATATAAATAAAAATTGCAAAGATCTTATTCTTATAAGACTTTAATTACAATTAGAATAAGATCTTTACAATTACATATAAAAATACTTCAAAATAAAAACATAAAATCTCAGTTAAAATAAAAAAAATCTTAAATAAAATTTATTTAAAACAAAATTAAATAAATTAAGAAGGTATAAAAATATGACTCTCTTCACTTATCATTCAAACAAAACTGAGCATGTTATATACTAAAAATGACATGACACTGCGAATCACACAAAAATAACCACACAAAAAAATCAAAAGAATCTTATGAGAAAGTCTTGTTGGCCATGTTTTTTTTTTTTTTATCTCAGTTCAATATATAATTATTGAAACACTAAACCCTAAACATAATCTTCATTGCAAACATTCTCAAATTGAAAACAAAATTGAAATTTGCATTCATATAGAATGTTGGTTATATGTTCTTAACATTAATAATTTTTTTAGAAAGGTTAAAATGTGTTGAAGATCCATTTGCTACAAAAATATCTGAGGTGAGTGGAGTCACATTATTGTCTGCATCGAGGAGGTATTCATGTGCATCGTGGGGGAGGATGCTGCACAAATTATGTTATCCATGTTAGTATTTGGTAGAATTATTATATTATATATATAATTGATTTTTTTTAATAAAGGTTGCTATGAAGATACTTATAGTATAATAAATATGTAAATTGTTTGGTTCTTTAATATCTTCCTCTTATCATTTCTCATCAGAAATTTAATTTTGATCACCTAATGTCTTTTATGCACATCATGCATGTATTTTTGTGTTAGCAGGGATTTTATAAGGATTTTTATGCATAATAATAATAATAGTAAATATTAAAATTAGTTTAGGTGTAAGTGAATAAGTAGGAGGTTTTTGTATAATTTTTAAAATTTAATTTTTTATTTTAAAGTTAATTTTAGTTTAATTTGTTTTATATTTTTAATAAAGGGTTAAATATGTTTTTTTTTACTTCTACTATAGTACAAAATTGATTTTCGCCTCTGGTCTAAATTTTAGACCGTCCAGATACTTGTAATATGAAAATAATCGGAATAAATCATTTTGTATATTAAATTAATTCAATTTGAAGTTCAACTTCATCAACTAATTGGAAGTAGTTATAGTGAATATTAGTCTGTAATCAAAATAACAACGAATTTAAAAAAAAAATAACATTTAAAATGATTTATTCCAATATTTTCATATTATAGGTATTTGGATAGTCTAGAACAAATAATAAAAAGCAATGTTATAATATGAAAAGCATATTTAATTTTTTATAATTTATTATAGAAACTCGTTCAAGATATTAGCCTTTCAGAAATGTTGCTTTAGCATTTAAAAAAAATAAAATTGGTCAAGTGTTAATATTAATTTACGAAATGTTTGTACGTGTTTTGTTTTAATTAAAGATTTCTGTATTTAGTTTTGATAGAGTTTTTTTTAGATATAGAAAAGAGTAAAAGTGTTTTCAAGAAATTCTTTTCAATCCAATAACTTTTTCGGATGCATTATACTTTAAAACATTGTTACTTTTAGTATATTTTTCAAATAAGGAAACTTTATGAAAAGTCATTCAACTTCTCGTGAGTATTCTTACTCTGTGCACTCTTAAAGGTAATAGATAAATACTACATGAAAAAAGAGAGTAATCACTAGAGGATGTTATACACAATCTATTTTATTGTAATTTGAGAAAGGCTAGATAATATTAAGTTATGTTAATTATTTTTCAATACATTGACCGTACAAAACTATGTGTATACCAGTATATATAAACTATGATATATATATATATATATATATATATATATATATATATATAAAATTTAATTCTAAGGACGGAGAAAAATAGTTTAAAATAGAAGTGGTATAATTATATATATATATATATATATAATTTAATTCTAAGGACGGAGAAAAATAGTTTAAAATAGAAGTTGTATAATTAAAATGACATATGAATATTTTATTATTTATTTATATAAATAGAAATTCAGTTATTCATGTCTCGTTTTAAAAGAACCATTATCTCTCTAAAAATTCCATTTATTTTTCTGTTTTCTCTCTAAAATTTGGACCTCCTCGTTCATCAGTTTGACGATCGAAGTATGCCATTAGACTCCTGGCAGTGAACTCTACGAGATTGCTCGATCAAAATCTTAGATAGAGTAAGTTCATTCTTAACTCCTTTTCCTTTTAGTTGGTTTTGATCTGGTTAGGTTTGTCTCTAGTTTAGGCTTGCATGCGATGCTTTTATCTTCAAAATAGTCTCTATTAGCTCAAGATCCTAGTGATATAGTTAGATTTTTTATCAGGAATCTGTGGTGCAGGTTAGGCTACCCTTGAGCTTTTGGTAGTTTGGAGCTCTTAGGGAGCATCTACTCAAGTTCAGGTAAGGGAAGCTAGTTTTATTTTTTTTAAATAGAACCCTAGGTTAGAAGATCTGGATGTCGGGGTGACGTAGTCACCAATTCCAATTTTTGCTTGCAGGATTGTCTCTTTTGAAGAGTAAAGTAATATATTGATTGAAATGGTTGATTTTGAATATTTTATATTGATTTTAAGGTGAATAAGTTGTTGAAAGTGTCTATGATTGAGAATTGAAAGTGTTTGAATGATAATATAAATGAGTTGAACTGTTTTTTAATATTTTGTTGAATTACTTAATGAGATGTTTGATGAGAAGTGGTTGTTTGATTTTAGATGATGATTGATTTAGAGAACATGTTTGGAACTTAGTTATGTTTTTAAGTGAATTTTGAGATATATTTGGATTGTTTAGAAAGTTTAAAATATGATGTCATTGAAGTGTTAAATGGTGTATGTAATAAGGTGAAAGTGTGATCAAGACATAGTATTTTCAAGAAAGAAAATACCGTATTGAGATTGTTATTAAGGTGTATTGATTTGAGTGTCCTGTGAATGAGACAATCATGAATCTACTGATATAATGAAATCACATAGATGAAGTTATTCAGTTGGTGAGATTCGAAGGAGGTTCATTTGGTTGAGTCTGAAGTTTGAAAGAGCTGATCAGAGCATATCAAATGGATTTACCCTGTCATATGAGATGATGAGATATTGAGATTGATTATGTGCATGACTATGTGGATTCAAAGTGAGTAGTATGACATATGCATGTCTTTGGGTGCTAATTTCAATACACGAGTTTTGCGGAAATAGAGTCGAGTGTCTGAGTATGTGATTCAGTAGAAATCTGATAAGAATAATGTGGATGAGAAATGTGACAGAAACTTGATGACTTTGTGCAAATTATGAGAATTTGATGAATTATGTGTGTTTTTAAAAATCAAATTTATATTAGAATTCTCAAAAATAGCTAGCTTACCATGTGCTTTTGTGATGATCATGTTAATTTACACATGAGCAGATGAAGTTGTTGCCAATTATAGAACTCCTCAGTGAGCAACCAGAGGAAGAAATGTTTTATTTTGAATGTTTTATTTGTAGACTTTTGTGTATATATTAAATCCCTATGTAAAGGGATGTCTTTTTGAGATACAGATATGAGAAAGTAGTATATATTTATATGTTAATTAAATATTTCATGCATAATATATTAGTAAATATGAGTAAAAATAGGGATGCTACATTAATCATGTGATAATCAAGACATAATGCAAGTTATACTTGTACATTGTCACTATAAGATGAAAGAATTATTTAACAATATCTCTAATAAATAATAAAAGAATGAAACATTGTCAATAGAATGTTGTCAATGTTGTTTAATAAAAAAAATTCTTTAATGCTTAGTGTAATTGTCATACCAATTTCTTCAAAAAATATGTTTTACCAAAAATTTAAATAAAAAACTAATTTAAGTCAAGGTAGTTGATGTACGTGCTAGTCAAGTTTGATGCACAAACCTCTTTATATATGTTTTCACTTGATATCTTAATCGACATGATCAAATAATTAATAAAACAAAAATATCTTCTTTACCTAGTGGGATGCTTAATACATACATACATACACACACATATATATATATATATATATATTCTACACATATAAAAAAGATTATACACCCACTGAGGGTCCCCACATATGACATACCATATATATAACATCATGCAAGTAATTCATTAATCATATATATCAAGACATATATCATTAATCACATACATCATACATCAATAACATAGTCACACATCTCTTGAGCAAGCTCCTCTCGATGTGTGACCTATATTTGCTTAATTGGGAACAAGCTTCATTGCTTAAGTGATGTTATATCACGTGAGCGAGATATCTCCAAAGATCAGAAGTGAATATGTCTCTTCCTCACTTAACTTTTCACCCCATGCGTAAGAATTCTCAAAATGTTAGAGTGATACATATGTAGTGTGACACCGACACAAATATGATTCTTTAACTTTAGAACCAATACAAAAAAATTACTGATATACCATCACATTCGTTTGTTCAAATAATGTAAATTCAATCTCATTTATTTTCATTAGTGATAACAACCATCTAATCATGATTTTTAAAAGAACAAGATAAGGATTGAATGGTAATCTAAGAGAGATTTGGTAAAACTAAAAAGGACTGAGAAGAATGTTTTATTAACTATGAGAAAAATAAATGTTGACTCACTTTAGAGTATTTAACACAAGGTGAAGTGAGATTACACTACCAATGGTCAAATTTTGACCCATCCAACGATATTCCTTATGTTTTTTCCCCACATAGCACACTATAAAAAAGATTTACAAGGATAACATGATTTACTATTAATAATCAGAATTGGACTGTAAGTGGAGGGAAAGGATGGAAAAAAATGAAGAAAGGTCATTCTTGACACTGCAAACGAGCATGGCATGAAAATCGATTTGGGGATGACTTCATCAGTGAAGAAGTGGTCATAAAATGTCACAAAATTATAAAAGTTTTAATTAAAATAAAAAAATATAGTTGCTTCCGCCTAACACTTGTTTGACTCACTTATGCAAGTGTTTATTTTTCTTTTTATGTTTTTTGGTTATTTATACTAGTTGTACCCTCTTTCATTCATCAATAACCATAATTTGTGTTTTCGATCTTTATCTCTTTCTTCCTTTTTTTCTTTTCTTTTCTTCTTCTCTCTATTTTTTTTTCATTCTTTGTTTTACATGTTTCATATGTGCCATTACAGTAAGTTGTGATTACAAATTACCATGCATCACGAACTCTTCACCAATTTTAAATACTTTAAGATGGTACAAATCTCTTCAATTTGCCACTCTGATCCTTTTTTTCTTGTTTTGTTTGTGTCCTTTTCTTTTTCTTGTTTTTGATCATATGTTTGAAGAATTAAGTCTTTCGCTACCTACTCATGATTATCTATATCTTCACCCTAGCAAGAATCTGACTACTCCTCTTGTGTCTCGTGTCTTGACTCCAATAATTACCATTCTTGGAGTCGATCAATGATCATCGCTTTGAGTGCAAAGAACAAAGTTTAGTTTGTAGATAGTACTGTGATTGAGCTAATGAAAGATTATGTGTCTTACCATGCTTGGAAGAAATATAATAACATGGTTGTGTCATGGCTCGTGAATTCAATGTCGCTACCAATTCGATAGAGTATTCTTTGGATGGAGAAAGCTAAGGCGATAAGGAGTGATCTCAAATCTAGAGATTTTTTAAATATTTGAACTATAAATGAATGCTTCTAGTTAAAGTAAGGGGATTTCAATGTCAGATTTTTTACAAAAAGATAGGCTTATTTGGGATAAATTAGAGAATTTCAAATTAGATCTCGTATGTAGTTGCAACACAAAATGCTCTTTTGAGGTCGTTTCTCTCATAGTGCAAACGAAAAACAAGGATTGTGCAATACAAGGTTTGAGAGGCTTGAATGATCAGTATAGTAATGTGAGATATCACGTTCTCCTAATGGACACAATACCATATATTTCTAAGATATTCTCCTATTTTGCACAATAGGAAAGTCAAATAACGAGGAATAGTTTTTTCACTAGTTTAGAGACCAACGTTGTTGCAATAGCTACATCCTGCACCCATTGTGAGAAGGTTGGTCACAATGAATCTGTTTGTTTTAAGAAGAATGGATTCCCTTCAAACATTTTCAAGAAATTTTATAACAAAAATATGCACTCATTGTGGAAGAAGTGGTCACACAGTTGATGTATGTTCCAAAAAATATGGTTTCCCACCCAAGACTAGCTCTACAGTGCAAAGAACAATCTTGTTAAAAATCATGGTATCAGGCAAGTCATAAAGTATGAGAATGACATTGACTCAACAACAATATCATAATTTGATGTATTTAATTAATTATACAAACAATGATAAGGATACTAGTATATCTAAAATAAACCAAATCATTTCCATCACTTCTAGTTCTTCTGATCATGGTAAGGGTATTTTTTCAGAGGTAATTATTTTACTAATATCAATTTTTTTGAAAGCAGAAACATGACTAATTGGGTCCTGACTTTAGGGCAACTAATCTTATGTCATTATCTATTAATAGTTTTTCCTCTTTCGAAAAGATTAAATCCTATTACTTTCAATTTAGGTAATGGATCGAAAGTTAAAGATATTTACATAAGAACGGTTAAAATTGAACATGAAATCCTTGTTTTAAGAAATGTTTTATTCATTCCAAAATTCGCTTATAATTTGATTTTTGGTTCTAAATTAGTCATGATATTGAAAATGTTGTTACTAATAATGTTTGTGTTATTTAAGACCAGAAAATAAAACGGAAGATTAGTACAATTGAGATTCATGTTGGCATGTATGTTCTTAAAAGTTCAACATATTCTGGTAATACTATTAATAACATCCAAGTCTATAAAATAAACCATGGTAATATTTGGCATGTTAAACTAGGTTATTTGTCTAATGAAAGATTTGTCATCTTGAAAAAAAAATTGTACATTGTGACACTGGTACTAAAAATTGTAGCACTTACCATTTAGCAAAAAAGAAAAAGTAACATTTTTGACACATTTTTTCTCATGCCTACAAGGTGTTTGATTTAATTCATGTTGATATTTGGAGACCTTGTTCCATTTATTCTTTGCATGCTCATAGGTATTTTTCACTATTGTTGACTAGTATTCCCACTATACATGGATTTACTTAATACAAAGTAAATTTGAAACTTGCATGCACCTTGTTCATTTTAAAGCCTATGTGAAAAATCAATTCACTACTTTAGATAAATTTATCATATCAGACAATGGATATGAATATAATATGTAAAGATACTTTGAATCAGAAGAAATTGCATCAAACTAGTGGTGTGGAAATACCTGAACAAAATGACATTGTAGAAAGAAATCACCAACATCTTTTGAATATTAATAAAGCCCTTATTTTTCAATCTAATATTCTTACTTAGTTCTGGACATATTTGTTGAATCAAGTGTGTTCAAGCTTTGAAGAATCCAAATCCTAGTGTTTGATGGAAGGCTGGAGTTGCTTGAAGTTGCTGATGTGTTTTAGAGTAGGATCTGGGGTAGATTATCTTTGTAATCCACTCTTTGTTGAATCTAAAGCTTAAGTGTTTTCAAATCTTTTAAGTTTAAAGTGATTTTCAAACTAAGTGAAAAACCTGTTGTTTTGTCGAAACAACCGATTGTTTTATACTTAGGTGTTTTTGAAAGAGTTTTGAAAATGTTTTGGATGGTTGACTTGCTGTCAAACCAAAACAACCGATTGATTTGCTCTTTCAACTGATTTTTTGTTTGAAAATCTTAACAGAATCTGTTTTGTTAGTTAAGTGTGCTTTAAATGATTTTCAAACTGAATGCGCTCTTGTTTTAAATGCTTTGACCAATATTTGAAAGCTATAAATAGTTTGTTAATGTTTTATAACAAACAAGAAAAGAGAAAACATATTTAAGTTTTTCAGAGATTACTTTCAAGATTTATGTTTTCACCTTTGAGCTTTGGTTTTCTCAAGAGAGAGTGGAATAGGATTACATTTGTATTGATTTCAATTCATTCTGTAACAAGTGTAATTCGTTATGAATACTTTGTACATTCTGGTGTTGTAAAGCCAAGAAGGGTTGTGTGCTCTTGAGGTTGTCAAGATCAACATTCTTGGTGGGTGTGCTGAGCCA
>Ga0123342_1004716_pt1 | contig 20521 bp, 13 predicted proteins | sample Turbeawhitnodule_FD_89960 | JGI IMG/M metagenome (GOLD analysis project Ga0123342, IMG submission 89960) | Root nodule microbial communities of legume samples collected from Mexico - Turtle bean Mexico white nodule | ecosystem: Host-associated > Plants > Roots > Nodule | place: Mexico: Nepantla...
AAATACTACAATGATTATGAATGGGAATGAGATTTTTACTGATAGGGATAGGTAGTAGGGAAGATACAAGTTGTAGACACGCCGAAGAAGGATGTCCAAGGCGCTTGTGCCATAAATCAGGATTGGTCGATATTTGAGATGCGTGGGCTTGGTTTGGAAGAGGGGACATGTAGTACAAGCCTGCGTGTTGTTTACCCGAGCCAATCATCCTCCCCGTAGCCAAGTCCTGTAAAACGCAACCATGTGGAGTAAAAACGACACAACAATTTAGTGAACTGGTTATCTTACTCATGGACATGAGATTTAAATTAAAAGAAGGAACACAAAGAACATCTTTGAGAGTGATTTTGTCATTGAATTTAATTGTGCCGGTAGATGAGATGGGCGTTGTGGTAGATTAACATTTGAAATAAATGATGATGAAGTGTGTGCGAAAAATTGTGAATCAGATGCAATGTGATGGGTTGCTCCGCTATCCAAAATCCATGGTTTCGTAAAAGCAGAATTAGAAGAGGAGTTATGGGCAGATGTTTATTATTCTTATGTGTATATTACATCACTTATGTATAGGGAAATATATAGGAGTTTCTCTCTTCCAACTTACAATCTAATTAGGTAAGATACTAATCATGAGATTCTATAACTATTAAATTAATTGCATATAATTGGTACAATATCGTCAAATATTGCATACAATAATTTGATAATTATTATTTTCTTAATAAATATAGTCTCACGCTCGAGTTGGCAGTTTCGGCGTGAGGGGTGTGTTGGAGATCCCACATCGACTAGAGATTAAAGCCTTTCATTGTATATAAGTGGGTGAGTGCAAACCTCAACCCTATGAGCCGGTTTTATGGGGCTGAATTAGGCTTAAAGTCCACTTCGTAATAAGATTTTGGTGAGACAATTAAAATTCTCAACTACAAAATTACTTATTGTCAAATTGTTTTTTTATTGTCAGTTAATTACTCTAGTATTAAAATTATTTCAATTCAATACATATTTTTGAACAAAGAAAATAGATAATGTAGTTAATTAGTTAAGTCACTTATTTTAATTAACTAAAAAACACTCAAAGTTAAAAACCATCAAATGTTATACATACAAATTAATACACTAAATTGCTGAAAAACAAAATGTATATATATAAGGATAGAAAGAAAATAAAATTAAAAACTAGTGTAGTTATAGTTCTAAATAAATAAAAAATAGTAAATTAAAAAACAAAAGAGTGACTTAGCTTTGAATGCACATCTTCACACACCTAATGAGTCTGTTTTTAGTTTTGAATTTATGCCATTAATCAATTAAAAAAATCCAGATTTTTTTTAAAAGACTTCCAATCTTTTATTTATTTTAGTTTATAACTACATTCTATCATTAAAGTATATATTATGGAGAAATTAGCCTTTGTAATACTTAAATAAACTTTGTATGCAAAATATTTAACTCTTATACATATATATATATATATATATATTTTAAAATTGTAGTCTTTATCATCTAAAATTATAAAAACTAAAATTATTTTGTCAAGCTATTATTTTTTAAAATATAAGTGGTATGTTAAAAATATACATTTATTACAAGTTTGGAGATTACAAATAAAAATGTTTTTTTTGCTGTAGATCAAAATAAAGGGTAGTAGTTAAAAATGATAGTAGTTTTTTTTTTTTTTGCTGTAGATCAAAATAAAATGTTAAAATATACATTTATTATCATGTAAGATATAATCTTAGTAGTTAATATATATTTGACTGGTAGTGTATTAGCAAAAGTACAAAATTTTTCATGATTACATAAATATCTGCAGATGATTTTTAAATTTGATTTGTAATTAGATGGTAGTTAAAAAACTATTTTACTTGTGTTTGGATAGTGTTTTTACTCATTAAAATAAAAATTATTTTCAACTTTTAAAAGTGAAAAAAAGTCAATTTTAAAAATGAAAGTCATCCACCATATACACACACGATACTCCATTGACGGCCAAAAATTACAGGGCACATGCCATTAGATTGTGATATATGACCGCACCGTCACCCTGTGCATTCGTACCGGACGAGGTTGGGGAATTTTTACTCAAAACAACGACCACTTATAGCTGTTCACATTTATATTTATGTATTTATTATAAATAGTTGTTCCACTTTTTTCCTTTTCTATCAGACTTTGTCAGGCACCGAAATTTTCCGATTCTAATTGCGGTTGGAGAGGGGAAACTGAAAGCACATAGACAGTGTCTTCATCTTCTTCTCGAAGTTCAGATCTAGAGATAGATCCATTTTCTCGATCGAGAAAATGGAGCAGTTCATCGATAACTTACCTTCGATGGATCTGATGCGATCCGAGAAGATGACCTTCGTTCAGCTCATCATCCCCGTCGAGTCCGCACACCGCGCCATTTCCTATTTGGGCGAACTCGGCCTTCTCCAATTCCGCGACGTAAGTTCTCTTCCAGATCCGACCTAGCTCCCTCGAGATTCCTTGCCATTTACTCTTTTCTTCGCACGTTTCCTTCTTTGCATTGCTGCTCGAGGTCTTCTTCGAGCTGAGTGTGGAGTTTCCGCGTTTCTGCATGTCTGCGTCACCGCCTAGCTTGAATTAGTTTGTTCATTTGTTTGGATGTTAGTTGAGCTCAGTGCGGACCTCTAGGAATGATGTAAATGCAGCACTGCGGGATTCAATGTATATTCAAATGCTGATGAATTCCACTAGTAATTCAGGACATAGTGGTTTTTGGTTTTACTTGTGGTTGACCAATTTCATCACTCAGGTCTTGTTGTGTTCGGGACTATTTTTTATTTTATTTTATTATGTCATTAGCATCTGTTTCAGAATGTTATAAGATGACTCTCCTTAGTTGTTGCTTAAAAAGTGGTGGAGATCTGTCCACACAACATGTCGCTACATTCTTAGTTCAAACTAATTTATTTCCTTCTTTGTATAGTAGACTTACTTTCTGGCCTTGTAAATTTTATGGATTGGATGTTGCTGGAGTAAAATTTTTATGTGGTTTGTCATCACTGCAGTTCTTATGGACACTGTTTTCTTGTTTGCAGTTAAATGCTGATAAAAGTCCCTTCCAAAGAACATTTGTTAATCAGGTAATCAGCATGCACAAATGAGAATTCCTGTTGATTTACTAGTACAATCATATGATTGATTGTGGTAATGTTTCCTTTTCGTCCCTTATGACTGTTAGAGATATAATCCCTGCAACTATATGTGTTCACCAAATGGTGACTGTATAACACTATTGTAGTATCTATAACAGAGAGTCATGCCTTTTCTCAGTCAAGTTAGGCTAGTTTTTATTTCTGTCGTATATAGTGCCGAGTCATCAGCTAGTATAGGTTGCTAGAGACACTTCTCAGAGTCTACATAAATGTACTCCCTCCCGCATTGAGACATTGAGAATTACAATTTCACTTTAAGATTTACTTTTCAGTCTTTACTCTTTCTCTGATTCTTCTAATTATTCATATTAACTGCATTTCTCTTTGGCAGGTAAAACGATGTGCAGAAATGTCAAGAAAACTACGATTCTTCAAGGATCAAATCAGTAAAGCTGGCCTATTGTCTTCATCTCGTACTGTATTGGAACCAGATATTGACTTGGAGGATTTGGAGGTCTCTTTCTATTTTCTATTATTTCTTATAATCGATTACTGTCTAAGGGACTTAGAGTTATCATTTAAGTGTTACATTCTGCTATGCTGTCAACAGTAACATGATGTTGTAACATAACTTAGTGGTAATCACTCAGCGGTTTGCCAGTTTGCTTGAAGATTTTCATTCTTAAATCTGACAATATATTTTTTGCCAGATGCAACTTGCTGAACATGAACATGAGCTGATTGAAATGAACTCTAATAGTGACAAACTCAGGCAATCATATAATGAACTCTTGGAATTCAAGATTGTATTACAACAGGTATATTTTTTCCTTCGGTATTTTGTGGTGAGCATATTCCAGGTTATTTTTAAGTACTAAAGATATATCTGTTTCCTGTTCTTTTGGTTACATTAAACTTTCCTGTTGAAGCTGAGTTAGCAAATAATGATTTTTCTGATCATAATTTAGCATTAGTCAAGGAATTTTTACATTATTTTATCTGCTTTCATTTTTAATGTATTCCATCAAATTCAAATATTGTATTTATTTTTAATTCATGAATTCACCATGTTCTTTTAATGAATGAAATATTTTCTCTACGCCTTCTGTCATGTATTCAAGATATAATTTTTTTGGGTAAATTTCAGGCATGTGGCTTTCTTGTTTCAAGTCATAACCTTGCACTTTCAGATGAAAGAGAACTACAAGAGAATGTCTTTTCAAATGATGCCTATGTTGAGACAGCATCTTTGCTTGAACAGGTTTTTTGTAGCATCCTTTATCATCCTTCATATCTTTTAGCATGATTAGTGTAGATACTGTTACTACTTCTTAGAATTTATTTCATCCAGGTAGTGCACTATTCTAAATTGTTTATTACAGGAAATGAGGCCTCAATCATCAAATCCGTCTGGTTTAAGATTTATCAGTGGGATAATCTGTAAATCCAAGGTTCTTAGGTTTGAAAGAATGTTGTTTCGTGCTACAAGAGGCAATATGCTATTCAATCAGGCACCAGCTGATGAAGAAATCATGGATCCTGTTTCAACTGAGATGGTTTTTTCCCTTCTTATTACCTCTAAGAATATTGATAATTGGGCTCTTTTCTTCCTCCCCCCACTCTCTCCTCTTTCAATCTGTATTTATCATTTTGAGTTATCCAGTTCCAGTTGGCTTATATTCCCATTTTCTCTCGACAATAACTCAGACTTCTGTGGTTTTCTTTTTCAGATTGAAAAAACAGTGTTCGTCGTGTTTTTCTCCGGGGAACAGGCAAGAACAAAGATTCTTAAAATTTGTGAGGCATTCAGTGCAAATTGTTATCCTGTTCCTGAAGATATTAGCAAGCAGAGGCAAATAACTAGAGAGGTGAGGGTGCTTGGCTTAGGAGTATGTTATTTTTGGTCTCTTAAATTATGTATGTTTTTTTCATTATAGCATGTTGTGGTCAAAGTCCACACAAGATAAAATTGGGATTTTATTGCTACAGTTTCAGCTAGAGTATATTTTTGATGCGATTTAAGCTAAATACTTTTGAACTTCATATATTGTTCTTGAAATACGGCCCTTTTTTAATTAGTGGCACTTATACCCAATTATACGGACATCTTGTTTTGCAATCCAAGAGGTTTTGTACGATGCTCTTTAGATTTTTGGTATATTTTTCCATCAGTTTTTTGGGTTTCTTTTCTTGCAGTACCATTCTGGATTATCAGGTAGTATGCGTGTGGTAAAAGTAGTTTTGATGATATTCAATTGAATTTAACTGTACCTTATACTTAATTTCCTATTTTTGATTTATGTTTCACCTTTACCGACTACAAATATAGATAGTTGCAAATATGCTGCTTATGGTGGATTTTTTTTTCGGTATAGGTTTCATCACGTCTTACTGACTTAGAGGCAACTTTGGAAGCTGGGATTAGGCACCGGAACAAGGCTCTTGCTTCTGTTGTAGACCATCTAGCAAAATGGATGAACATGGTAAGAGTTTGCTTCTGTATGTCTTGTTCTCTGAGATATTTATTTTCTCTATGTTTCAACTACAAACCAGTCCTAATATCTGATCAACGTGTACATGTAAGAGATATATATTTCGTACCAATAGATCTCATCCTTATCAACTTGTCCTAGGTAAGAAGAGAGAAGGCTGTGTACGATACACTGAACATGTTAAACTTTGATGTCACAAAAAAATGTCTTGTTGGAGAGGGCTGGTGCCCTCTGCTTGCCAAAACACAGGTTTTTTTTTCTCCAAATTTTTTGAGGAATCGAAAAATCTTCAATATTCGTTATCCAATAATGATCTTACATTTAATGATTTTCCAGATGCAGGAGGCACTGCAACGTGCAACTTTTGATAGCAATTCTCAAGTTGGCATAATCTTCCATCCACTGGAGGCAGTGGAATCACCACCTACATACTTTCGGACCAACACTTTCACAAATCCATATCAAGAAATTGTTGATGCATACGGGTGAGCATAGTTAATATTGACTGTTTTTAGTTATTTTAGTAGCTGCTACATGAATTATTTAATGTCTTGAAGTAATTTTTGGAGAGGTTTATAAGCATTGTTTTTTTTGAAGTTAGAAATTTGCATGATATGCTATACCTCTGTCTGATAGGTATATGTTCTACCTCTAACATGTGAGCTTATTTCTTGAAAAGATAAACTTTTTGTGCAAGAAAACTATTTGTAAGTTTTTAATATATGTTTCACATTAAGTTTCTCTTACCAATCTTCTGATGGAGTCAACAATTCGAATTGTATTATGGGTGGGGTATTTGAGTGATTAGATAAATGAAGAAGGATAACAAAGCTTTGTATATTGGGAAAGAAGAGGAAAAAAATTCTAGTATTAACCAGATCTCATTACTTACAAAATTAAAATTTGCAGACAGGAAGGTGCAGGAATTGTCTTTTTCCCACCCTTTTTTCTGTTTTTAAGTTTTTAACAGGTGTTTCTGGATCAATGTCTGTTCAAGGGGTTTCAAAACTTCCTTGACAGCGAAATCATGTAATATTACAATGACATGTTTATTGTTTGATTTTTTTTCCTGATTGATTGAGATTTAACATGGTCGATACAAGTTATCTAGCTATTTCATAAACCCATGCAACTGATAGATTTCTAATAGCCTTTTTATTTGGCAGTGTTGCAAGATACCAAGAAGCAAATCCTGCAGTTTACACAACTATTATATTCCCTTTCCTATTTGCTTTGATGTTTGGGGACTGGGGTCATGGAATTTGTCTGTTGCTAGGAGCATTGGTTCTTATAGCACGAGAAAACAAGCTCAGCACACAGGTAATTTCATTCTAACTGCATTACAATAATATAATAAAGGAAATGTACCCAAAATTATGTTGTTGATGATGGAAGGATCAGGCCAAATGTGTGATATGTTGTGGTTCATCCTGTGTGAACAAAATATTTAGTTGAGACATGTCACATTTGAATGTTCCTTTTCCTTTAAGTTGGGTCATCAAGGTTTGTGTTCAAAGAATAATGTCAATGAAGCTTTTTATTATTAGCTGCTGAGCATTTAGTGTTTAGTATTCAGTTCCCCATTGCTGGGCCTCCATTTTGGGTTTATCAAAGAAAGAAATAGTAAAGTATAAGGCCAAGATGATAATTGAGGTGGAGTTTGTTAGAGAGGAGCCTAGTAGAGTGGACAGATGGCAGTAAATCAATGGTAAAAGGAGTGTGGAAAGCACAGGGAGTGGATGGAATACAAGGGAGGGAGTGCATTCTGGGAGGATTTGGTGTAGGGGCAGAGTAGCATTCCTTGTTCTGAGTTTAACTCTATTTTTCATTTCTATCTGTTATTCATTTTGCTTCTGTTACTGTAAACAGAGCTCTGCTCTAATATTTCCCTGTAATTCCAGTGTGAATACCATTTTCTATCAGTATGATTTAGCTATAAGATGGATTTTGTTTTTTGGATGCCAGCAGTACTTCTTTGACCCTAAACATATTGAAATTTGAAATGTTTTATTGAAATGACTTTATAATAGTGGATACAAGTGATAGTAGGGACTCTATTGTTTACTTTATTCTGCTCATTGTATTGCAATTAACCCCTCACAATTTTGTTTAATTTCTGCCAGAAACTTGGAAGCTTTATGGAGATGCTATTTGGTGGGCGCTATGTGCTTCTTCTAATGGCACTATTTTCAATCTATTGTGGCTTAATCTACAATGAATTCTTCTCTGTTCCTTTTCACATATTTGGCGCATCTGCATACAAATGCCGCGATAGTTCTTGCAGGTGTTCTATTTGTTTCTGAGTGTATGATTTTGGTGTTAGTTAAATGTTTCTGTCCTGATATCTGGTATATGATGCCTGACTAATTGATTGGATATGTAACTATTTTACTTGCCTTTTACAATCTACATTTTTCTATAATTTCCCAGAATTGTTATCTGTCTATCTATCTATATGGGGACATTTGCAGTGAGAGAGTGTTTGATGTGTGAAGAGTATATCTCCATACAAGAATGATGAATATGGGGACATTTGCAGTGAGAGAGCGTTTGATGTGTGAAGAGTATATCTCCATACAAGAATGATGATTTTTTTTAATTATATATCACCGAGATTTGCTACTCTCACATTATACACACATACATACTTGCATAGTCACATCACATGCATATAATTGATGGTTCATCAATTTTCTTGCCCATTCCCGCTCCCATTTGCACATATTTCCGCCCCCTCCCATTTTTCCTGCTCATTTGCATGACTTTTCTCCTGACCTGACTATTTTTTCCTGCCACTTTTTCATTATTTTCTCACATTTTCCACTCATTTAGATGGTTTTCCCCACCATTTTTTGTGCCTATTCTGTCTATTTGCACGTTTTTTTCATTCCATTTGAATGGGTTTTTTCATGCCATTTCCAACCATTTTAAGTAATTTTCCTGCCAATTTTTTTTAAAATATTTCAATGGTTTTTCTTGCTCATTTTGCTAAATTCACTTCAAAATTTCTGAATTGATGATGGTTTTTTGGGTATATGAGATTCATTGTATTGGACTGGGGTTCATATCATGTGATATTTTGTTAAAGGATTTTTGTGAGTATTATTACTTTTAATGTTTAATTTGTTTGTATACATTGGTTCTTTTTGTACATAGACATATGATGCGTGAAATGCATTTTGAGGTTGAATTTTTTGCGGACTTTCTCTAAAACAGTTCTTAGTACTGCACATAGCCCAGACACAAGATATTAAAATATGTTTGAAAGAGGTTAAAATCTTTTTGTTTTGTTTCTTACTTAATTTGACCAGCAGCACGGGGTATTTGTATTGGATGTGAAAATTTACATTTTGAAACCTATTCTGCAATTTCTTGATTTTTGTAAGCATCCAGGTTTTATAATTGGTTCTGTCTAATGTTTCAACATTCCTCACCTTTTATCAGGGATGCACATACTATTGGCTTAGTCAAATACCAAGATCCATACCCATTTGGTGTGGATCCCAGCTGGCGTGGAAGTCGTTCAGAATTGCCTTTCCTGAATTCTTTGAAAATGAAGATGTCCATTCTGTTTGGTGTGGCACATATGAACTTAGGAATTATATTAAGTTATTTTAATGCTCGGTTCTTTGGAAGCTCATTGGATATAAGGTGTTTCACTATTCTGCCAGGGCTGTGCTTATATTATTATACTATTCTTCTGGTAGTTTATTTAACTTGCTTATTATGATACTATCAGGTACCAGTTTGTGCCACAGATTATTTTCCTTAACAGTCTATTTGGGTATCTTTCCCTTCTCATTGTTATTAAGTGGTGTACTGGATCTCAAGCAGACCTTTATCATGTAATGATATACATGTTTTTAAGCCCCACTGACAATCTTGGCGAGAATCAGTTGTTTTGGGGCCAAAAACCACTTCAAGTATGATTCTGGTTCTTCTATTCATTGTTCATATTAAATATTCGTTTCCCGTTTTTTCATCATTCTGAATTAGTGCTTTGATGCGCAGATTGTGTTATTGCTTTTGGCAGTAATTGCAGTTCCATGGATGCTCTTTCCAAAACCTTTTATACTGAAGAAGCTTCATACTGAGGTGCCACATCTACCTGTTTTGTGTATGGTTTTATTGCTTGAAAGTTTATAATTATATTCAGCGAGACGACTTTATTGTGCCAACCTATATTTACATGTGCTTGGCTTGAGTTTCCCCTTTTTTGTTGTGAATTTCTGCACAAGGTTGCGGAAAATTGTCTCCTTGAGAAGCATTATAAGATTGATTTTCTTCTGAATATGTATGTTTAAGTAAAAAATTACTTATCGCTCATGTCAGTTATGTTGACAGCTGTTCTGCCTGTAGTTTGTCTTTGTTCCACACTTTCGTTGCAGTTAGTAATTAAGGGGGTGATGGCTGAGGAGTTTGTCAAGATTATTAATCTATTATCATTCTGGCATTGTACAGAGATTTCAAGGTCGTAATTATGGCTTACTGAACACTTCTGAGGTGGATATTGAGGCTGAGCCTGATTCTGCCAGACAACATCATCATGAGGAATTCAATTTCAGTGAAGTCTTTGTTCACCAAATGATCCACGCCATTGAATTTGTTCTAGGTTCTGTTTCTAATACAGCATCATATCTTCGTCTTTGGGCATTAAGGTTTGCACAGTCACCATTCTCCTTCATCTCCATGAATTCCTATATTATGAATTTTTTTTTCCTTGGCTTATTTTATTTTCCAATTGCACAGTTTGGCTCACTCAGAACTTTCTACTGTTTTCTATGAGAAAGTCCTGCTTCTTGCTTGGGGGTAAGTTTGATTAATAACGTTGCACTTTGTTATTAAGATTTTTCTGTATTGTTTATCATTATTGAAATGTTTAATAAACAAACCTGCTTCCTTTAGTAGAAGAAACAAAAATCCATGGTTGAATGCGAGTGAAAATGAACTCCCTTCAACATTGTTGTGGATATATCAATATGTTATCCACAAAAACTACACGATGTTAAAGCATGGTGTTCATTGTCCATAGAGTGGACTTAAAGCCTGATTAGATTCTAGTCTGGTATTGGAGAATGTGGTGATAATTTAATTACATGAACATAAAAAGGAAAACAAAGGCATGTGCTGGATACTGTTAACATATGGGCTTTTGATCAAATTCCCCATTTTTATGCTATTTCAAACTAATGTTTGATATTTGAAACATGAAGGCCAAGAGCATTGGATACTGTTGATATGTCATTTTATTGATCATATTCTCTCACTTTTATTTTATCCAAAGGGAAGCTTGTTATAGGCCTTACACAAGGTAGTTGGGTAGAGAGAATAAGGAAATTGAAAAGGGACAAAGTGCTTTTATGGGGATGAAACCATGCACTTACAATTTCTGTCCCGTAGCACAAAATTGAATTTACATAATGGGATATATTGCTACAATTCTATGATATTTTAAAGCGATAAAAATGTATTTAGTAATGTAAATACAGATCTAGTCATTTTTAGTCTAAATAACTTTCATTTTTTCCCCTCATTTTTCGAAATAGTGACCACGATATCACAATTTTCAAAAGCAAAAGATCAAACTGAAATGGATGCTTTGATTTGAGGGACTAAAAGTGAATCTTGCCTTGTTTATGGATTAAAAAGTATATAGCCTTATTTTAAACTATTATTTTGACTTGCTTGGTTTGTACAACAAGAATATACCTGTCTGAGGTTCAAAGAATTAAGTGTAAGCCTCCATTATTGGGTTTGAAAGATTTGGTTAACATCAATTTGTATCTAGAGAGTGAAATGTTCACTGGGATGACGCTAATGTCATCATGTAAAATAACCAAAAGTCATCAGTTAAGGACTAATTTGATGTGACATTCTTTCGATCGCCAAATTGATGTTCTGTAAAATCTTTTTATAAAGATTAAGTTGGGGGTTTACTCAAGAATTACTTTCCTTTAGAAAAGGGATGCGGAATGATTTACTGCACTCCTTCCCCTGTATTTGACCCAGTTTATGATACATTGTATGGAGTGGGGGTCAATGCTGATTGAGTTGGAAACAATTTTTTTTCTCACCTAATATCCTAAAAGATATTTTTGAGGTATATTAATTTTTGAAAAGATAATGTGTTCGTGATTTGTTTTATTAATATAATCATTATTTTCAAGGTTGAATTTGATTTAAAGTACATAAAACAATAGATAAGAATATTTCATTGGCTTAAAGTTTATTTTTTAATATATCTCTTATAAGATTGAATAGACTTAAAGTTCTATTTAGAAATTTTAGTTATATTCAAAGCTGCATGGAAAACCTGGGCTGGGTTATAATTTCAATATTTTAGCTTTCGGAATTATCTATCTGTAATGTTTTTTGCATTCCATTATTGTATATATATTTATAATCTTGTTTTTTAATTAATGTCATTCCTGGTTATATTTAAAACAGATATGACAATCTTGTCATTCGGTTGGTGGGACTCACCGTATTTTCTTTTGCAACTGCCTTTATACTACTAATGATGGAGAGTCTTAGTGCTTTTCTTCATGCCCTGAGGCTTCACTGGGTAGAATTTCAAAATAAATTCTACCATGGAGATGGCTACAAGTTCCGGCCTTTTTCATTTGCCTCCTTAACAGAGGATGACGATTGATCCATTCATATATGTGGTTTCATGGAAAATATATGGAAAGGATATTTACACAAGTGAGGAAGCATAAAATGAGAATGGTTGTTAGGTTTGCTTGATATTAACCTACCTAGCAACAAAACATTCCTGCTCACTTCCTGTGGCTACGGGGTTGTAACAAGATGGCACTGCCAATGGTCATGGAAGGTATCTCTAACAGAATACCTGTTTTATAGTTTTTTATTATTTTTCTTTTGCTTAAAATAGGAAACGGAAGAGTGAAGAGACTGTTTAGAGTAATTTTTGTAAAGAGCAGCTGGGATCCGTCACAATGTAGCTATTGGATTTTGGTTGTTTGGGGTTACATACATATATATATACATCATGTAGGGCAGGTTTTGCCGGAAAATAACCAATTTTTCTGATTTTTTTTTTATGTTGATAGATGACAAGTTATAGAACCCCATTTTTTTTGTAAGGATTGATCAAATATATGGAAATCTGATGTTGAATAATGCCATCTCTACGGAGCTTGTATAATGGCCCCAATTTGAAATGTCCCTTCCTCTGTCCGCAAGATGAATAACATGCTTAGAGACTTGTTTAATTATTCATTTTATTTAGTTAACTTAGTTTAGTGTTTTACAATAAGTTCTTATTTTATAAGGATGTAAGTAATGAATTTAATTATGAAATTTATTGGAATAAATGAGAGATAACAGTTTTTAAGGGAGTAAATGACTGATTGGGTATGTGTAGATATGAGCAAAATCGCATATTGCGGTGAAGACTTTAAAGTAATATGAAGCTTTTTATGGATTGCCGAAAGTTATGAACATGCTTTTGTATCGTCTTTACATTGTTTTAGGTTTTTTTAATGCTTGATTCACATGATAAAGTATCTCGTGTCAAGATTGGATTATGGAGTACATTGTAATTGTTTATTTAATTTCTGCATACCTTCTGCAAAGTTGGATGTCGATAAAATTTATTGGATTATTAAAAACAATAAGAGTAGTTGTATACAAGTTTATTCCATATGCTCATTTCAATATTATACGTAAGTTAATATACGAAAGATCATTTATATTGTTTTTTTTTCAATTTGTGTATAATATGATTTTCTTTAAGAAACAAATTTTAATCTTTTTACATATAAAATTCTATAATTCTTTTCCTCCTAAAAAAACTTATAAAGAAATTCGTTTAAATATACTCTAAATCACAAAGTTGCATTAGTATCAACGTAATGTGATAACCATGTCTAGGCACGTGATAAACAAGACGACGAAATGATTATGAAATTGTCATTTAGCATGAACATAATCCACTCCTGTATTATAAATTGAAGAATTTACTTTAGCGAGAATTGATTCTTTTCACTCCCAAACTGCTAACTCATTTATTATATTCTCAACTATCTATATAAATCTTCAGCTTATAAAAATATTTATCATATTCCCTCTTATCTCCTTAAAAATTAACGTTTACACGCAACTAACGAGGGTAAGATTTAATTATTTTTTCAATATAAAAAATATTTATTATATTCTCTCTTATCTCATTACAAAATTAACTTGGCACATTGTCATTGACAGTAAGATTGATTTTGTTTCTTCAAGATTTTACATTTTTTTAATAAATTAAAGCTGTTATTTCTAAATTCAAAATTGAACTAAATTATATTTAATTTTAAATTATATCATTTTCTATTATTTTTAACTTCAAATTAAACATTTTTTATTGTTATTACGAGTATGAGCATTAAAAAAAAGAGTATGAGTATGTTATTATCTCTAACTTACATTAAATCCTGCTTTATTTAATTTCTAACTCTTTTATTTAAAATGTAATTTTCATAATTGTATTATCAATTTAAATTTAATAATAATTTAATTCATCGAAAGAATATAATAAAGTTACCTAACTAATGGGCCTTCAACTCCTGCAATACCTAAACATCAGTTAAAATTTAAGATGCCATAAACTATCCATGAAATTGGTGAATTTCAGACTATTTATGAAGTAACACTGTCTTAGTCTAAACAATTCTCAAGTTAAAAAGAAATAATGTGCAGACACCATGCTATTTAACAAAAATCAAATTATACTATATATAAAAAAACTACAACAATAGCTAAAGCTGTATTTGGGCCAGATGATTCCATATTGGGCTAATGCTATTTACTTGGGCCAGCCCATTAAACTCGATGAGCAAATTCAATCACCGGTGTTGACTGATGGAAACGAAAGCCGAGAGGGGAATGGGGGAAATCCAAAACGAGAATCTGTGTCTACGCAATCTTCCCATGTCTGCATGTGACGACACGTCGTTTTGCGAAATGGAGAATCGTCTGAGTTAGCGTCTTCCACACTCATCTCTTCCACAAAAGGAATCAAACACCTTCTTCTGCAACTGAAACTGCAACTGCATCAAGTAGACGACGAAAACTCTGAGAATAACAACTCATCCAAATGGAAAACCTCCATAACCGCAGGAGCATTACTAATGCCAATACTGGACCTCCAGGTGCCTTTACGGATATTTTCAGGAGAGAGTTGGGCTTCTCTCATCCCAACGGTTTTGCGCGTCGTTTTTCAGCTTCCGAGGTTTTCTCAATTTCACTCTCACATTCGGTTTTCATATTTTTCCCTTTCCGAATCTCTCCGATTAATCACCGCTAAGTGCCAAATATTTTCGCTGCAAATTGTAACTTCAAAATCTGTGCAATACAATTCAAGGAATGCGAAGTAAAAACCTATTCCGTGAATCAACTGCGATTTGTAGGTCTCGTGTTCTATAATGTGTATAAGTTAATCTTATTGCGGACAATGTTATACACAATTCATATATAATTGTATGAATAACTGAGCTCCTTGAGTGTGTTGTTAACTGTTGAATTCCTATTTCTATGGAGTTTTTTTTCAAAGATACACAATTTGCTTTTTGGTGATATCTATATTTAAAAAAAAAAATAGTTTACAACTATCCATTTTCTGTGTTGTTGTGACTAATGAATTCAATGTCAAGAAGTTTGTCTCTTATGGTTATTTTATTTCATTTGCAGGTGCTTGTGAAAAGCTTGAATTTATACGGGAGGTTAGATGGGCATGAAGGGTGTGTGAATGCAGTGGAATTTAACTCCAGTGGTGACCTTCTTGTATCTGGTTCTGATGACCGGCAAGTTATGTTATGGAATTGGGCATCCAAAGCTAGATTGCTTGCATACCCATCTGGCCACACAGACAACATATTCCAGACAAAGATTATGCCATTTTCGGGTGATTGTCGAATAATAACTTCTGCTGGTGATGGCCAGGTAAATAAATCCGTCAAAGTCTGCATCAAATCAAATATTCAGGCTTCAATTGCTTCCTCTTTTTTAGGAACAATTATAGGGGTGTTGATTAATTTTATCAAGATGTTGTGCCTTTTGTCGGTCATCCAAATGTTACTATAAATGATATTCCACAGACTCTTGATTTAATGTCGACCTAACTTCTGCTTTTTAACAGGTAAGGCTTGGCCTTTTCCAGGAGGATGGTGGAGTTGAAACTGCATTGTTGGGGAAGCACCATGGTTGTGTATACAAGCTTGCCGTGGAGCCTGGAAGTCCCCACACATTTTACAGTTCTGGTGAAGATGGATTTATTCAACATGTTAGTCAAGTATTACAGCATGTTGCACGTTGAAGCTCTCCTTTATGCTATCCCCATACAGTTATAAGTTTGTTTCTTTTGCAGTTTGATTTGCGAAGTAATTCTGCTACAAAACTTTTCTGTTGTTCCTCATCAACAGGAAAACAGACTCCAAGCAAAATAGGGTTGACTTCCATTGTGATTGACTGTAGAAATCCGTATTACTTTGCTGTTGGTGGTTCTGATGAATATGCACGTGTTTATGACATAAGAAAATGCCAATGGGTTTCAGATAGAAATTCAGATCAACCTGTTAACACGTTTTGCCCTAGTCATTTAATTGGCTCAAATAATGTCCATATTACAGGATTGGCTTACTCAAGCGATAGTGAACTCCTTGTTTCTTATAATGATGAGCTCATCTATCTGTTTCAAAAGAATGAGGGCATGTGTTCATCACCTTCATCTGAGGGTCTGAAGAATATTAATGAGCCACAAGTTTACTCAGGGCACAGAAATGCACAGACAATTAAAGGAGTGAATTTTTTTGGCCCGAATGATGAATATATCTTGAGTGGTTCAGATTGTGGTCATATATTCATCTGGAAAAAGAAGGAAGCTAAGCTGGTGAGATTAATGGTAGGTGATCAACATGTTGTAAATCAACTTGAGGCCCATCCTCATATACCTATCCTTGCTACTTGCGGTTTGGAAAAAAATGTGAAAATCTGGACTCCTCAAGGGAATGATATACCTCCACTTCCTGGAAATGTGAAAGAGGTACAATCTATGCTGTCTTTATTTTTTCCATCATTCATCCTCTTTCCATGACTCAACTACTTTCTTTACTTACACAGGATATGTTTAATGCATTTTTTTTTTCATATGCAAGTTTTCTGATTGTTCTTCGTGACCAGATAATGGAGGGAAACAGACAAGGCAGAGAAGACCGATCACGAGTAACCCTTACCCCTGATGTTATAATGCATGTTCTTCGCCTGCAGAGGCGGCAGACATTGGCATATATTGAAAGGAGACATAATAGGGCAGATATTGTGAGTGATGAAGAAGATGCAGAGGGCCACCTTTTAGGACTCTTGGATGGTGATGTCTCTTCTGAAGAGGATTCTCCTGGAAATTCTAGAGATTGCAACATTAGCTGAAGCTTATACATGTCTGGATCGTGTGCTATTAGACATCATTAGGGAAAACAGTGCAGAGGTGTAAAATCTGGTTTGTCCAAAGTTGAAGTTTAGGCAGAGTGCTTTTATATATTATTTCATATGTAAAGATATAAATTTGTTTTGGTAATTAAAGCAATTGTAAATTTGATACTGTAGAAATAAGGGAATAACCCTACTGTTTTTATAATGTTGAATGTTAACGGTTTTGGTAAATAAAGCGAGAGTGATTTTGTTTGACATTGTAGAAAAAAGTGAATAGCCTTACTTTTGATTTTAGTAGGATTTGGTAACTAAAGCAAGTGTAAATTTGACAATGTGCAAATAAGTGAGTAATAATCTTGATTTTATCATGTTAAATGTAAATGGTGTTTTTCATGTATAATTTTTTTATGATTTTATATCGTGATGATTGGCAATGATAGAACTTTACTATAGTGTAATATTTTTCTAAAGGGTGTTTCACTTAAATATATAAAGTTTATCTTGATTTTCATTTCTTTTATTTAAGAAAAAGGAAAGTTTGAAGCAAGATTTTACACTTTTTTTTCTTTCTTGCCAAACAATAGAAAAAGACAAATTCTTCTTGCACCTCCATATAATTTTTAAATACCAGATGTATCCTCCTTTCTTTAAAATAATATCGGATTGGTTAATCCATAACCTCAAACCGGATCCAGGATTGTGTACTAGATTGACCAATTCGATATTCATTTAAAAAAAGTATTCACGACAATAATCACAAGCTAATTACCCATGGTATATATAAATATATTCGTCATCTAGGGCATTGTGGGTTCCTCATTTGGTATGTAAGATTGATGATGTTGGTGGTGTTGGCGTGCGTGTTGTGTGGGGTTTCTTACAAGGGATTGGTCAGGGGGAAGACGACGATTGCTGAAGTGAAGATGAACAAAACATGTAGGATATAAGGTAGTTCTTGGGGGAGGAGCATAATTGGAGGGTGGGGGAGGAGTGTGGAGAGGAGATGGTGTTCGTGAAAGTGATGGAGGCACAACAAGTAGTGTCTGGGATCAATAATACCTCAAGATAGCAACAACGCAGAGTGACAGAGAATATTCTAGAACATTTGATTCCATTATTGTCATCAAGCCATAACTTCGATCAACACAACTTCTCAACTTCACTCCTTCCCCACCATAAACAAAAATAAATATGTTACTCTATCAACAATAAAACTTGTGAAATAAAAATGATATATAGTATTGGAATCCTTTTTTGAAATGAATATTGGATTGACCAATCCGGTATTCAATTCAAAAAAAGTAGAGTACATTTGATATTTAAAAATGATATGGAGGTGCAGGAAGAACCAATGGAGACGCATGAGAATTTGCCTAAAAAATCATCTTCAAACATGCATTCTTTCTTTTGAGTCCAGTTTCTCGAATTGAGATGATCCTATAAGAGTATTTTTTCTTCTCTGATTTGATTGAGACCTTTCCTTATGGCTTGATCTCTACTTTTATAGATTGTACAATCCAAGATGTGTTCTTCTTTGATTGATCTAGAATGGAGGTTGAGTCTGCAAAAGACACTCTTCAAGTCAGCAAAAGGTGTACTAGGGTAATAAATGTCGAATCAATGAATGGTATGTATGAAAAACGTTAATATATTTATAGAGTTCCAATGAACCTTTTACTTGATGGACTTGGGTTACCTTGAGTCATCCTAATACCTAATTAGTACTTGATTTCGTTGTGCATAATTTTATTTATGTAACTAATTTGAGATTATATTGTTTTAAGTGAATAATATCATATCAATGTTGAACAATATACGAGCTCCCATGCTTTATATAATTATTGAGAGTCTTTGAAAGAAAATTTTCCTTTCTTTGGTCAAAGTCATTTTGCCTACAGGGGTAGAGTGGCTTGAGAAGCATTGAATGTCGAAGAGTCACGAGAAAGAAAATCTTGCTTTTTTTTTTTATCGATGTCATCTCAGTTAAACGGGTAATTGAGATTACCTCAGCCAAAGAAAGAAAAAACATCTTTCAATTCTTCCAACCACATAAATTTGGCAACTCAGTGTTGTAATTCATTGAAGTTGAACACATGTTTTTTTACATAAACTATCAACAAATGGTCCCAACATGATGTTGAAGATGGTTGTTGCCCCTTCAAGATATGTGTTTGATGAAGACTCATATTTACATTTCATGTGTATTTTGCTTTGCTTTAAGTGTATCTTAGGTAGTGCTTAGAGGTTGTTTAAGAGTGGGCTTTTTGCTGAGTAACTCACCTCATAACCACTGGTCATGTCATAAGAACAAGCATAAGATTTCTTAAACTGTTTTTCACATGTTTTACAAAAAACAAGTTTACTGCATAAAAATAAATATGTTCTTTTCTAAATAAACAGATTCATTTTTGAACTGATGTCTTGGCTAAGTCTTGTGAAAATTAGATTTTGTGCATCAAGAATTTTGACTAAGTCAAACCTTTCAAAACGACAGTGTTTCAAATAGTTAAGCTTTTCTGTTTTCGTTTTGAAAAATAAATCTGTTCATCTGTAAATGAATAGATTCTTTTTGTCTCTGGTGCCATGTCCAGTTTAAACGTTTTTCAGTTTTATCTCTGTACCAGAATGGTTGACTAAGTCTTCTCTCATAACAAACTCTCTAACTGCTTTTTGAAAATAAATCTGTTCATTTTATTTTCAATCTGTTCATTTTATAACAGCTTTAACTGAAAAATTCTGTTATAAGTTGGTTTTCTATAAAATGAAAACTGTTTTATGAGTTTAAACAACGTTCACACATTTGAGAAAACAAGTTTTACAGCAGAGAGTTAAGAGTTTACAAAGAATTAACATTTGTTCTTCAAAGATTTCGAAAATCACAAAGTGCTTGTTCTTGGTTGGTTTCAAAAGCTTGGTGTGAGGTGCTGTTACTGTTCTAGCAATCTTGCCTACTGGTTTAAGGCAGATCTTTGTATCCTCAATCAGGTGTAGTCGTTTCACTTTTCATTTCTTGTAATAGTTTGGCTGAACACTCTTCTTGATAGGTTTTCTTGAAGAGTGTGTGTGAGCTGAAATAGGCTTTTTCAGCAAGAGTACCTAAGTTCTTGTAGGTTTCAAGAACAGTGGGAATTGTGTTTGTTTGTATTGTGATTTAGTGAATTTCACCTTGGTTTAGGTGAAGAATGGATGTAGCTCAGTGGAGTGAACCAGTATAATTACCTTGTGTTCATTCTCCCTTAATCTCTGCACTTAAGTTTCTGCATAACTATTAAAACAGCAAAGAAATAAATCTGTTCAATCAATAATAAATCTGTTTTTTCTGGGCTTGATTCATCCTGTTCTTAATTTATGGAAAAAGTTGTTTGATTCTGATAAGAACATATAAAATTTGTTAAAAGCCACTGGAACAGATTGATTGTGATAGGTTGCTCAAGAAATTGTCAAAGCTATTAATTGAACCTTAAACAATTGCTT
>Ga0123342_1004717_pt1 | contig 20514 bp, 22 predicted proteins | sample Turbeawhitnodule_FD_89960 | JGI IMG/M metagenome (GOLD analysis project Ga0123342, IMG submission 89960) | Root nodule microbial communities of legume samples collected from Mexico - Turtle bean Mexico white nodule | ecosystem: Host-associated > Plants > Roots > Nodule | place: Mexico: Nepantla...
GTCCTCAGTCAAACCACTGAGTTTTCACTATGCAATCAATCACAGATTACACAAACACCACACACAAGAAGGTGACTTTGAATCCCACAAAGCCTACTCACCCTTCTTGCACACAACAACCACTTCAAGCCAGAATCCCACTAACTTTACAGGACTTTACACAGTTATATCAACAATTACAAGAACTTGAACGGGATTAGAAAACACCTGGTAAAACACAATACACCACCACCCTATTGATCAGTTCTTTCAAAGATAGCAAAGCACAAGGCAATCTTGCTAAAAACTTGGTTGAAACCTTTTCACAAACAATTTCGTAATCTCTCAAATCAATCTTTGTTCAGAGTATCAAAAGTTTTTGTTTCAACAATCTTTAAACGTTTGAATAAAAAACATATTTATAAACCTTGAAATGCTAACGTTAAAGCAAAACTGTACAATCAAATCAGTTCAAACAGATTTTCAAAAAGCTGTTACAACCACACATTTAATCGGTGAAAACCACGAAATAATCGGTTGAATGCTCTTGTCAGTTATAAAACAGTTTTTAAACCTTCTTTGCCAGCTAAGTTACAAACAACCGATTATCTCGACATTTTAATCGGTTGTTGTTCCCTTTGCATGGAAAAACACTTTAATCTTTTAAACTGATTGAAATGAGCTTTGTCTGAGTTTCAAAAACTGATCTTACAAAGATTTTAAACCCAAAACGAAAACCTAAACCTAAAACATCACACAGCTTCAGGCTTCACTTGGATTTGGAACATCAAAGCTTCCCATCTTCAACAAACTTACCCTTTTGAGAAGTGCTTGTTGTGTCCTTAGTTATCTGTCGGTTTGTATCATGACGCCTATCTTCAAAGTTATGCACTCTCCAATCTTGGTATTCTTCTTGACTCCCATAGTGCGTGTAACTTCTAAAGGCTCTTCCTTGTTCCCATCTCCTTCCTCTATGTTGTTTTTCTTGAGCCGATTCTAGTCTTTGCAACCTTTCCAGCAATTGCCTCATCTCCTCCTTTTTTTTGGGGGGCAAGGTCCTCTTGGTTTCTGCAAGTTCTCCCAAACGAAAAGCCTTTTGAGGGGATTGTGGCTTTGAAGATTCTCCCGAAGACAAATGCGCCATAATTTGCACCAAAAAGGAAAAAAACAATTAGTGAAAAAAACAACAATTTTATCCACTCCTCACTTGTGTCACTCAACAATTTTATTAAAGGAGAGAAGAATTGCAATGCACTCAAGAAATATTTGCACTGAAAATGCAAAGGTCCACACTTGGTAGCAAGCACTTCAAGTGAAAGATAACAAAGCTCTTACACCTGCTTACTCAAGATTCCCACAACAAAACTTAAGAAAATTTGAAAGACAAGGAAGAAAATATTAAAAGAAAGAAAGCTAAACAAAATTGGAAATAAGATGAAGACAAAACTTTAACAAGCCAAGCAAGAAAAGCACGAAAAAGACTCAAAAAAACTTAAACTTTAATTATGAAGATTTGGAATTTCTTAGAAATTGAGAAAGTAAGAGGAATTAAATTCCACAGTTCTGAACACAATTTTCCATATACTAGAATCCTCTTTAGAAATTTGCAAAGTGAAAGTTGAAATGTGAATGCTTCTCAAAACTCTTTTATCTTTGTTTTTCTTTATGGATTCATAAGTCCCATATCCTTTTTGTATGCATATTTTTTTGTTGTCATTCCACTTTCACTTTTCAAAAAGGTGTTAGGTTTGGATTCAAATATATGAACACTTGCATTCTATGTTTGGAAATAAATCAACCACTACTCACACAACTTCCCATTTGTTTTTTTTAACTCTTCACAATTAAAATCAAAATAAGTAGAAAGACTCCTAGAACACTAAGAACAAAAAGACTCAAACAAAATATGTAAGGAAAAAAATTTGACAAAAAATAAAATTCATAGTGGAATTTAAAGTGCTTAATGAATAAAAATTGTGGAATTGTAGAAGGCAAAAATGTAAAGGCGAAATTTAAATTGCTTTAAGGTAAAAGCAAGAATTTAAAAATGTGCTAGAAAAAAAATTACCAAAAATAACTCAATGCAAATAAGCACAAAATAACCATGCTCTGAATACCACATGATGTGAGTTGATTTTAGGATTACACATTTTTAATTGGTTGCTCTTGTTTATAATATTTTATTTAACAATTTAAGCTGAGAACCTTAAGAAGATTCCCACTGGACACGAACTTAACTTCACCAAGTGGTTAAGTAAGTGTGAAGGTTCATTTTAGAAGGGTAAAGAGAAAAAGACAATTAAGATGGTGTGAATGATGCAAGGGTGGAAATTAAAGAGCATAAGATGAAGAAAGGAATGAAGAAGATGACCGAATGGAAAAATATACAAACAAGAACATAAAGAACAATGTAAATGGGGGAATGGAAAGGCATGGAAAAGATGAGATGAAGAAAGCTTATGGAGATTGGGAAAGATGAACACGCCACTTAGAGGGTGGGAAACTCCAAGATAAGCGAGGAAGAGACACCAGTTGAAATGCTCACACACTCAAGATAAGACCCCAATTCATTTAGGAGACAAAGCTCACTAATCACTCAAGCAGAGTTTCTTTATTATTTTTAAATCTAGGTGAAAATACATGAGGCAAGACACCCTATTTATAGGAAAGGGTGCCTTGGTGGGCAAGATGGGGGAGGGGTAGAAAAGGTATATGAGAGGGGCGACCTAGGGGTTTGACCTATGTCAATGTTGCCCCTTAGTCCTAACTTCTAGAAGTTAGGGCTACCTTATAACCCTAATGGACTAGGCACAAGCTAAAATGACAACTACACCCCCAATTATTCTAAATGGACCTTACTCTACTGAAATTAAAAACAAAGAGACTAGTTGGTGCTCAACTCCCATAGTTTGGGCTCTTCTCCTGGTGATCCTCCGAGGAATGATGGGCCTTGAAGCACTGACTAGTGGTGGGTCCTTACCTAGCCCTGGATCCTTTGTCATGCTCCTACTCATCCTTTTGGAGGGTTGGCCTTGGTCAGTGGATGCTCTATTCTCAGGTCTTCATCACCATCCGAAGTAACTTTTCTCTAGGAGAGAGAAAAGAGTAATGAGAGGCCATGGATGCGGATGAGGATGTTGCTTTTAAATTGGCTCATATATTTTTTTCTTTGTGAAAACATTGATTTTATAGAAACAAATATGGGATTAAGAGACTTCCATATCAGCCTTAACGTATGTCCCTTCTTCATTGTTCCATTGAGGTTCTTTGAAGTTCATGACAAATAATCATCACCCTTTTCACATTTCTTGTTTATTTTACAGATCGTCATAAACATCTAGACTCACAAACTCTAATTACTACTGCACATAATCCTGATGTGAGTACTGCTACCAACAAATCGATTGTGACATGTTCTCACTGTATAAAATAAATGGTCATCATACAAAATAAAATATAATCTTACTCCCACAATAAACATGGAGAAAGAAATGATGGTTCAACTCTTGCTACTTATAATCTTTAATTGATTAATAATGTAAAAGATTTTACATTCTTAATGCATGATCATCATAAAGTAAAAAAAATAAAGTATAAAATTGTGTTCAGCCAACCGTTAAAAAATAATTTATAATAAATACAAGTGTTATGATTGGAGGCAATGTGTGTTTAGATTGGAGGAAATGGATCTGTATGACTAGTGTTAAGGAGGCGGCCATTGGGTTATCATTGGAAAATGCTTCTATGATATGATGAAACCCAAATATGCACTAAAAGAGATAGTTGTAATGAAAAATATGTAATGGAACAAGTAGAGGGATCAAGGTTTGATTACATCTCATGCTCTATTATTTTTATAATCACCTCATATTATCAATCACTAACTATAAGCTATTATATTAAGAAGGTTTACAAATCTAAAGAAAGAAATAATATTGTTGAAAAACACTATATTTAAACCATTGTCACATCCTTACATTCCATTTAGAATTCGTTTCCCTCCTTACAAATACAATGATAATGACAGTGTATATAGAAACTTACCGGAGTAACTTTTTCCTAGGAGAAAGAAAAGAGTAAATATAGGTTATGGATGCTAATGAGAATATTGCTCTTAAATTGGGTCATATTTTTTTTTTCATCTGAAAACATTGATTTTATAGAAACATATATGGGATTAAGAGACTTTCATATCATCTTTTGAGGTTCTTTGAAGTTATGATAAATAATCATCACTCTTTTCACATTTTCTTGTTTCTATTGGAGATCATCATAAACATCTAGGCTCACAAACTCTAATTACTATTGCACATGATCCTGATGTGAGTACCAGAAATCTCATGTGACATGTTCTCACCATATAAAATAAATGGTCATCGTCAAAATAAATGATCATAGTACAAATTAAAATATAATTTTAATCCCACAATAAACATGAAAAAAGAAATGATGCTTCAATTCTTGTTAATTATAATCTTTAATTTATTATTAATATAAACAATTTTACACTCTTAATGCATGATCATCAAAAGTAAAAAACTGATTATAAAATTTTCTTCAGTCGTAAGTTAAAAACTAATTTATTATAGATACAATTATTTTGATTGGAGGCAATGGATTTGTATGAGTTGTTTTAAGGAGGTGCTTCTATGATTCTCCTTATGATGGGACCCAAATATGTACTAAAAAAGATAGTTGTAATGAAACACTAAATGTGTAATGGAACAAGTAGAGGGATCAAGGTTTGATTACATCTCATGCTATATTATTTTTATAATCACCTCATATCATTCAACACTAAATATAAGTTATTATATTATGCAGGTTTAGGAATTGAAGGAGAGAAACAATATGGTTGAGAAACACTAATTTTAATCCATTGTCACATCCTTACATTCAATTTAGAATTCGTTTCCCTCAGTAAAAATACAAAGATGATGACGGTACATATAGAAACCTACCTGAAGTAACTTTTTCCTAGAAGAGAGAAAGGAATAATGAAAGGCCATGGATGCTGATGAGGATGTTGCTCTTAAATTAGCTCATATCTTTTTTTCTATCTGAAAACATTGATTTTATAGAAACAACTATGGAATTAAGAGACTTTCATATCATCCTTAACATATGTCCCTCCTTCACTGGTCCATTGAGGTTCTTTAAAGTTCATAACAAATAATCATCACCTTTTCCACATTTCTTGTTTATATTAGAGATCGACATAAACATCTAGGCTCGCAAACTCTAATTACTATTGCACATGATCCTGATGTGAGTACTGCTACCAACAAATCTCATGTGACATGTTCTCATCGTATAAAATAAATGGTCATCGTACAAAATAAAATATAATCACACTCCCACAATAAACAGGAAGAACGAAATGATGGTTCAACTCTTGCTAATTATAATCTTTAATTGATTAATAATGTAAACAATTTTACACTCTTAATGCATGATCATCATAAAGTAAAAAATTGAGTATAAAAATTTGTTCATAGAGAAGTTAAAAACTAATTTATTATAGATACAAGTGTTTTGATTGGAGGCAATGGATCTATATGAGTAGTGTTAAGGAGATGGCAATTGGGGTTTTATTGTTCAGCCTTAAGTTATTTATCTTCTTCATTATTCCATTAAAGTTCTTTGAAGTTCATGACAAATAATCATCACCCTTTTCAAATTGCAAAGGCGGCAAATGGGGATGGAGTGTGGGCAGAGTGTGAAGAGGTTGCAATGGGAGTGTGAAGAGCTTGTAGTCGAAGTGTACGAACGATAGGAAGGAAAATGAGATTTTATTTTTGGGTCTTTTGTGGTTATTTTTTTATTGCATTGCTTATGTGCTGAGGTATTTTTTTTATTGGTTAACTTTTGGTGCATACTGTTGCATTAATTTATTAGTAATTAACAATTATTGGTTTTGTCAAATTGTATGGGATTGACCAGTGAGTGTGGAAGAGGGAGTTGGAGAATCTACTCATGGTACAAGTGAGTGAGAGAACTTACTTGAGCAACATAAAGTGTGTAAAAAGAATGTTGCAGATAACGAGAAGAGAATACTTGATTTGGATAAGCAACTGAAAGAGGTCCAACAACTTCTTCATAAAGAAAAGTAGTGGTCAGTAGGATTTGTTTATAATGAAGGCAACTGAACCTCTAATGGTCTAAGTTCATCTTGTTTGGATATTTTTAAGATTTATAGAAGAATTTGTTCACTTTAATGTGACATGAAACGCTAAATGAATATACTGAATGTTTAACATAAATTATCTTAGTCATTACTTGATTTGTTGTTTTTGCATGATTGATGAATTGGTGTTAAATGTTGTTGTAGTGTTATTTTCGACATTGAAAATAATATATTGACAAGAATGGACTTGCAATCATTAATCCCGTGCTCAAGAGTTGACAACATGGTAGAATTTTACATACCGCTGTGTTTGTTGTATGTAGTTATATTATTTACTTATTTATGTTGAATATAGTTGTAGGTTATGTTATTTGTAACGAGTTGTTCAATCTGAATGGTGAAGCGGTTTTCATTCAATCCTTTTTTTTTTTTGCGGTTAGTGTGGATTTAAATTTGTTGTTATTTGTTTGAAGGTTTTAGTAATAGTAATAATAGAGTTGGTTCTTGCAGACTCGTGTAATTGAAGAGATGAACGTGAAAGGGGAAACAATATCCTGAACCAGTTTTGATTACACGTCCTTTTACAGGAAAGGTTTATTCCTATATAAAGGAATATCTTATTGTGATTTTGTAAGTCTATATTAGTGATGTTCTGTGTAAATAAAGTTGTTGTTGTTTAGAATGTCGATGTTCACTGTAAATTTAAAATTTTGCACTTGTTTGTAGGTGTTTGTACCAACAGTGTTCAATGACCACTGGTGGATGTACACACTGAATTGTGGCACGAGGCAATTGCATGTGCTAGACTTGATTAGTTATACAATTGAAGGTCGACAACAAATTGATAAATCAATGGTAAATAGTTGCATGTTTTTGAATAGTTAATGAATTCATTTGGTTTGGATTTCTTTATGATTCTTGTTATATTGCATGTTGTACGTTGATCGACTCCAACACCTTCATGAAATTCTTAACGACTTCTCTTGAAAGAGTGGTTGTCAAATTACATTGATAAAAGAAAAGGTTCCCCTACAACCAAACGGGTTAATATTGAAAATGATAGTATTATTTATTCTGATTTTATATGAATTTTAATTGTTGTTTATTTAATAATTTATTTGTTCTATGCAAATTTGAGTGTGGTGTTTTAGTTGTCAAATATATGGAGTTGTGGGATGGTTTATAGAGATTGGATGGGAATAACTTTCCTTATTACACCACAGTAATAGTTACTTTCATCAATTTACACTTTTAATTAGGAGTTTGGTAATTGGAAACTGATTCCAACATATACTATTTAGGAGGACCTTCAATGCTTTCGTCAGAAAATGCTTTGGTCTTGGCTGCTAGATGATCATAATGTTCAACGAAAAGTTGTGTTGAAAGATCTGGAATTGGATTGTTGTTAATGATGATGTATTTTTTGTTGTAATTGAACAGTTTGGTTTTTATTTATAGAAATGTGTGACTTATTTTGAGTACATGTGAACAATATATACATTTGTTGGATGAATGCAAGAAATTTCAATTTAATTTAAGTTATTAAATTCATGGAAATGTTGAATGAAATGCAAGAAATTTTAGTTGTCCTTTTTGTGTAAGAAAGTATGCATTGTACAAAGTCTAATAATGTAGTATATCATATTTTTGCTAAACATGTGTAATTGGACCACCTAAATATGAAGTTGTATGTTAATATTCACTGATATTGAGTGTTTTTTTTTAGTGAAAGCATTTATTGATACTCTTGAACATAGAGGTAAGTGGTGACCTCAGTTTGTATGAGTGGTGACCCATGGTAAGGCTTCTCAAGGGTCATGTGTTTCATTTTGGTTATTGGGATTCAAGAGTTGGCAATGATTGATGTGTGTCAAGGCACCACAGTGGAGCATAGGAATGTGAATTTGGTGATTTGAAGCATGTATTTGTACTCATTGGAGACCTTGTAGGGGTAAGTGGTGACCCATGACAAGGTTTTGGTAGGGTCATTTGTTTCATTTGGTTTATTAGGAATCACGCGTTGGCAATGCATCATGTGTGCAAAAGCACCTCAATGGAGCATAGGAATATGAATTTGGTGAGTGAAAGCATGTAGTGGTAGTCATTGGAGACCTTGTAGGGGTAAGTGGTGACCAATGGCAAGGATTTTGCAAGGTCATATGTTTCACTTTGGTTATTGGGATTCAAACTTGGCAGTGCATGATGTGTGTTAAGCACCTCAGTGGAACATAGGAATATGAATATGGTTATTGGTGACCTTTTATGAGTAACTGGTGACCTCAGTTTGTTTAAGCGGTAACCAATGTCAAGGTTTCTGAATGCTCATGTGTTTCATTTGGGGTATTGGGAATCAAGCGTTGGCAATACATGATGTGTGCCAAGGCACCTTAGTGGAGCATAGGAATGTGAATTTGGTGAGTGAAACCATTTACTGGTGGTCATTGGTGACCTTGTAAGGGTAAGTGGTGACCTCGGTCTGTATAAGTAGTGACCCATGCCATGGTTCTGCATGGTCATGTGTTTCATTTGTGTTATTGGGAATCAAGTGTTGACAGTGCATGATATGTTCCAAGGCACCTCAATGGAGCATAGGAATGTGAATTTAGTAAAAGCATGTAGTGGTGGTTATTGGAGACCTTGTAGGGGTAAGTGGTGACCTTAGTCTATATAAGTGGTGACCAATGGCAAGGATGTTGCAAGGTCATATGTGTTAGAATGAAAGGCTTTAAACAAAAGGAGGTGAATTGTTTAATGAATGATTTTCGAAAATATTGGACAAGAATGAAGATTTATGAAGAATCACAGAAGAAACAAATAGATTAGCCAAGAAACAAAATTGTTTTAAATTGATTCCAAAAAATCAATCGGTTGTTTATGCGAATCAATTGATTATTTTTATCAGCAATTTATAAAAACACAGTTCAAATAGTTTTAAGGAGTGAGGGATAGAGAGATTCACAAACAATGTTTATACTGGTTCACTCTTACACCAAGAGCTACATCCAGTCCCCAGAAACCCTTGGGTATTCCATTAAGTAATCAACCACAGATTACAACACACAAACACCAAAGAGGTGATCTTGAACCCTCCAAGAACACTCACCCTCTTTGATACACAAACACTACAAGTCAGAACACCCTCTGACTTTAGACACCAGTACCTTACAAGTTTAACAAAATGAAATGAATTACAAGTAAGAAAATGAAAGATCACACTTGGTAGAAAAGGATTACAACAATTTCCTATTCCATTCTTAACTAAAGCAAAGTCTTAAGAAATCTTGCAATCTTGAAAAACTTTTATCATTTTGGTAATCTGATCTCTCTTAATTTCAGAGATGTAAACATCAGTTACATGGCCTAAAATAATAGTCGTTTAAGACTTTTAATCAAGGGTCAAAACAATTTAGAATCATGGAAAATAGATTTACCAGACCTAATCTATTTTGTTAAGATTTTTTAAAAAACAATTGATTGAAAGATCGATTCAACTGATTGAATTGGCCTTGACTACGAGGTCAGCCAATTTCAGTTTTTTCAAATCCTTTTAAAAACCACTAAGTGTAAAACAACCGATTGAAATGATAAACCAATAGGTTTGAAAAACATTTTCTTTTGAAAGAACTTGATTGATTCAGTTTCAGATTAAGCAAAGAGTGGATTGACAAATTCTAATATACCCAGAACCCATGCTTACAAGCATAAATCTAGTCTTCAAGCAATCTTCATGGATTTGGAGACATCAAAGCTTTAAGTTCAATAATCTCCCCGTATTTGATGAAGACAAATCCCTGGTTTGCTTGGGATGTTCTGTTTGAATTTGAAAATACCTGCAAAACAAAAAAATGTGCATGTACTAGAGGTAATCATTTGCAGATATCATTAGCACCACAAAACCAATTTTCACTTGGTGATTCCCACAAGGAAAATTAGTAAAATCAGTGTGGAAACTAGTGAAAGCAAGGTGCAAATCAGAGTTTATGCATCAGTTTAATCAGAGTAAAGCAGTAGCTACCTAATCCATATAAACTAGTTTTAAAGCAGGATATGTAGCAGATATTAGCACAATACCAACCACATTACAAACCATATACTTCTCCCCCTATTTTTTTCACAAATAGAATAAAAGGAGGGATAAAAACAACATTAAAAAGAGAACAAAATTTGTTCAGATGATAAACCAAAAATAGAAAGAAGGCATAAAATTTTCTTCAATCTTTTTGGCCATATTGTAGCTCAAATATCCGATTCTGCACAACCTCAATCTGCTCATCCAGGCTTTGAAACCTTGCCACACAAAACTCATGATGAGCTCTTTGATCATGTGCAAAGTTGTCCAACCTATTCACCATAAGCCTTTCAAATGGAGACATGGATATGATTCGTTCTTCCATGTTTACATCACTTGGACCAACTTCATAGGCACTAACAAGTTCATTACCAGTAGCAGCAGCTTCCCCTTCATTCTCTTCTTCAATGTGAGCTCCACTTGGTGAGCCAGCTTGGTCACCATCTTTGATCACCCATCTTCCACCAACTTTGGTGAATCCCATCTTGCTTAGGGAGCTAATGTTGATTTCACTTGAGGTTTTGACAATTTCAGATTGCTCTTCCTCCAAATCCACTTCAAAATAGTGCAAAAATTTAGAAATTAAGACAGCATAAGGGTAGTGGTAGTCACTTAACCTTATTGACTTTTGCATATGCTCCTTGATGATGTGAATCTAGTTAATCTTCACTTTGTTTATAATACAGTAGATGAGCACAAGTTCCTCTTCGGTTAACATTGAATGATTGATGCCTCTTGGAGTTAGCATCCATGAGATAATGAAGACAATGAGCCTTTCATTCAGATTCAACCCTCCCACAGAAAAGTTTCTTATTGTTGATTGAAGATTCTTTAAGCGGCTCTTGTAAAATTGCATCTTGTTGAATTCTTCAACAAAACCTATATTTCTTTTGTTGATCCTCAACCCAACATGTTTTAAACCAGTGATTGCAATCTAGACTTCATGATTGATCTCCATCTCCACCCCTTTCACATGTGAACAAATATTGTCACCAATGATTTGGAAATTAGTGTAGAAGACTCTTACCAAATCTGGGTAGATGTTCCTTGACATTTCAAGGAATCTTTTCAGCAATTGTTCCTTCAGAAGACTCCTCACTTCCATGAGTTTTTGTTCCTTCAGCTAGTTGAAGGTGATAAGCTTTGGATTGTTGATCACCTTCCTACTTGTTTCATGGAGATACTTCTGAATTTTCTCATCCTTTCCTGAGAACCATCCTTCTGAATGCCCACCCCTCTTTATTCCATGGGCTTTCATCCTTTTAGAGGAAGGAAATGTGGAATACATGGAGGAAGAGGGAGATTTCTGAAACAAGAAAAAAATTGTAGTAGATTTGAGAAGAGACAAGAGATATGGGCAATAGGTTGATTTGGTGAAGAAAAACAACTGCATAAAGCATTGTTATATATTTTGGCTTTTAGTGGGTTGTTTTCCTTAAGAAAAAGAGTCTTGTTCAGAGGCACACAGTACCATGTCAGTCAGCAACAAAAATCACATGGAAAGCACATGTAGACTTTGACTAGTCATAAAGGCTCTTAATTTTCCAAGAAGCTATAGAATATATTCCATTTATGACAAATTTAACTTCCTTTCAGAGCGAAATCAGACCCATGATAAATGCAATTTGACTGGTAATAGCTTAGTGAAAGAATTTGCAACAAAAGCAATGCATATAGAATTGAATCCAATTTAATGCAATGTTGTCAGGGGGGAAACAATCGGTTGTTTCATGAAAACAATTGGTTGTTTTTCTGTGACAACAATTAAGACATTTCACACACCAAGGGTTATTGGCACAGAAGAACCAGAATAGACATGCATATACTACCTTTCCATAGATGAGTGATTTTGTATTTAAAGGCATCTAATGAGACCATTCATAATTCATGTGAAGGAAAACATCATTTTAAAAGAAAACTCTTATTCTTTAAAGAAGGTTTTACTGTCAAATAGTTATGATACATGATTAAAGAAATCCACATGACATTCAAGCAATCAGAATACAAATAAGATTGCAATAAGAAGTCCAGGTCAAATCTTCTCTTTCCAACTTGATTCTCTAGCTCAAGGATTCTGAATTCTTTTAGATAACCTGCAAAAGAATTAAGATCAAGCACCAAGATTTAGTCCCCTTACAAATTTGGGTCCATTGGAATTAATTTGGTCATGAGAACCCTTAAGATTCTTAGGAGTCCACTTTAAAATACCCATGGGAACAAAAAATTTCCTCACTTTACAGAACCTGGCAGAAAGGCCTTTTCTCATACAATAAAAGCAAGAAACAACCGGTTGTTTTGACTTTTCAATCGGTTCTTTTTCTACAATGTTTGAAAAAGGTTTTGAAATGTCACTTTTCTTGCTTTGGGGATTAAAACTAAGTCTAGATTTGCAAAGACACAATTTTTAGATGCTAATACATTCTCAAAGTTGGATTTCCCTTTTGAAAGTTTATCCATAGTTTTCACAAGATAATGAATCTTATTTTCAAGAGATTCACATTTTTCACAAAAGCTTGAGTCACACCCACAAGAAGAGTTTTGTAAATCAGTTAAAGAGTTTCAAAATCATTTATGGAGTTTTCCAACTCTTCTTCTAAGGTTTTGACTATAGTTTCCATCCAGTTATTTAAGCCTTTCAACCTATTGTTTATGAGGGTCAATCTATTAGCTTCTTCATGTGTTTCTTTGAAAGCTTCAAGAAGCTACCTATAATTTTCAACATCAATGGAAGAGTTTGAACTTACAGTACTTGATTCATATTCTTCCTTTACCTTCAAACACAAATTGACTTCTGCATCTTTTGAGGAGGAGTTAGAGGAATACACCTCATTATCTTGCCAAGTTATGTATGCTTTCTTGGCTTTGCCTTTCCTCTCACTTTTCTTGATTTCCGCTTTCTCTTTGCTCTCACTGTTGGGACAATCTGCTTTGATGTGTCCCTGCTCACCACAGCTAAAACAAGTATACTTGTTAGATTTAAGATAATTTGACTTCTTGCTACTATACCTATTAGAGGAGTGATTCTTGTTGTTATTCTTCTTCAAGAATTTGTTGAATTTCTTGGACAACATGCTGAAGGTATCTTCGTCCCTAAACTTTCAACATCTTTTCTTCTTAGAAAACTTCACCAAAAAATGTTAAAACCATTTGTGAAGACCTTTATTATTCACTTTTATGAAAATTTGAAAACCTTATGAAAACCTTTTTGTGAAAAAAAATGAGTGATCAAAACCATCATTCCAGTGTGCAGGGTAATCTCAGGGAACAAGAGGAAGATAAATTACAAAATACCAAAAAAAAAATTAGCTGCCTTGGGGGACAAGTTTTCCTAATTCTTGAAGAACTAAGATAAATCTAAAAGCAAACATGGAGAGGGGTCTAGTAGAAGAAGGGACAATCATGATGACCGTTTTTCCGAAAGTGATGGGGTCTTTAATATTCATCATAATGTTGACTACTATGAACAACCCCCCTAGGCATCATAGACCTAGAAACCCTACCTTTCCTAAAGAACCAAAGGTAGACCTTCCCTTATTCTATGGAAAATAAAATGCAGAAGAACATTTGGTTTGGGAGATGAAGGTGGAAAAAAAAATTTACTGTCACCAAGTAAACCAAGAGATAAAAGTGTCTCGGGATACTCTGAGCTTTCAAAGCTATGTATTGACAGACTTCTTTAGTCAAAGAACTTAGGATAAATCGTAATCTCCAGATACATTATTAGAATGAACATAGGGTTGTCGTAAGGAAACATCATGTGCCCTCTTAGTATGAGAGAGAGTTGATAAATAAACTCTAAAGACTCCAACATAGAGATATGAGTATAGACAAAAAAATGGAGTTGCTTTCGATAAGGGTAAATATTAGGGAGGAACCTAGAATAACCATGACTAGGTTTCAAAGTGACCTCAATTATGAAATCCGAGATAGGGTTGAACTTCTACCATATAATGATTTAAATAATTTAGTTCAACTATGTGTCAGGGAAAAACAACAACTGAAAAGAATATTTATCTATAGGAAAGACTACCCAGAAACTTCCTATCCTAGAATGAATTCCAAGAGGGAAGACTACCCCTTTGAATTGAAATATGAGAGCCACTTGAAAAAATAAGAGAAAGGGGAAAGCACAAGGAAAAAGAAAAAGAAAGGGAAAGAGAAAAATAAAAAGAAAAATCTAATTATAGGGAACCCTGTAAAGAAACTAAAACAAGAGGTGTTTGATGACTTTTTACGCCAAGTTCACCGCGTTGTCCCAAAGGGTAGAATTAGCCACTCATGATGACTATTATATGCAGGGAGAGCATGAAAAGAAGATTCAGGATGTTTCTCCTTGATGACTGCCTCCTCTAATATTTCTAACTCTTCTTATTTTCCCAATTGGGTTACAAGTCACTGAATGGTGTTTTCCTCTCAATCTTGCACCCTAGGGTTGTGCCTCAAGCCCCCAATTTAACCTAAACTTCTTGGGCTTAATTGGATTCTCCCTCAAGCAAGATTGAGTGAGCTTGAGTAAGCAAAACGTCGTCCAACCCAACTTTACTGGTTCTATCTTGCTCAAGCGAGATATAGCTCGCTTGAGCGAGCTCCCTTGGTGGTGAAATGGCTCTTTTGCACATTTGGGCAGCTTTGGTGAGTGTTGATGCTTTCCAACTTTCTCTTTTTAACTTTGTATATTTTCCTTTTGCCCAATTATCTCCATTTTCCCCTAGAATCCTGAAATTATCACAAAATTTGAGAATAAATCGTTTGTATTCAAATAAAAAACATAAACTATGAAAAGGTATGTACTGGACAAGAGCGCTAAGGGCTCAACGCTCGGTGGTCAAACCTCGTTACATGGCACGAACGGGTTAGCTCGACTCTTTGGCCAGAATAGCGGGCCATGTAATTGGGCCCTAGTTGTATGTGTAAGTCCATTTTTATATAATTAAGGTAATAGTTTGCATGTAAAACCTAGACAGCTAGTGAAGGGTAATTGTGGACCTAGGGTGCACTTAGTGCGTGTGGAGCTAAGTTAAGTAAGTGTTTCCTTTTAAACCTAAGCCCATGTGTTTTAGGGCACGTAGTAGCTAGGTTGCATGTATAACGAAAGATAGCATAACACCATGGGTAGGGTGCCCACGTAAGCACAATGGACCCCTGATGTTAACACATGAGTTGGTACCCTGGAGGTTATTCTGTTATTATTTTATGCACTCCCTGAAGGAAAGATTTCGTTCTATTGCAACACCGAGAGAGTGTGTACCTGAACAAAATATTTTCTTGTTGAGTGTGCTTTCAGTTGAGATTAGATTCTCGTGATGGAAAGTTGTTATAAGAGCTAAGCTATAAAAGGGGCTTGAGACCCCAGGTAAAGGTACGCTGTTTCAAAGACTGAAACTTACTACTTTTTAAATTCTTATAAGCCCTGTACTGACTTGATCGTTGGAGTGAAATCAAAAGGTAGGGCCTCCTCTATTTCAACGGAGCTACGTTCCAGAGCAACAAGAGATAGGATGGATTTATGAAGAAACAGACAAAGCTAGAGCTTGTCATCAGAGTTAACCAATGAGCAAGTCAACTGACAAGAACATTTGGCGCCCACCGTGGGGCCCGATAAAACCAGATCCCACCCACAGTTGTGCTTGAGTTTCTAGACATGATGAGGAATACAAGGCAAGGTCCATTGGGATCTGAAGGGAATGACAACCCCATCATACAACAGCTTATGGAAACCCTAAGCCCTAAACATCTAGGGCTGAACAAGAGAGACTCATGGCGGAAGCCCGAGCTGAGCAGCTGCTCAGACAGGACCAGTTGATGGCAGAAATAGACGCGTCTCAAGCAAGCAATGACGAATTACGCAAGACCAATGAAGAATTGCACAAGAGTCTACAGTAGCTTGACGAACGCTCTTTAGGGGAGCGAGGCCCGATTCTCCAACTAAGGGCTCGCCCCAAACCATTTTTGCAGGCGATTATAGACGTTGTCATACCAACCAATTACATAACGCATAAGATTCTTTCACAGGTGTAGAAGATCCTGAGAGCCACCTAACAGCGTTTAACGCCCAGATGATCATCTCGGGAGGAACCGATGCCATACATTGCAAGATGTTCATGGGTACGCTCATAGGCACGACATTATAGTGGTTTGTTGGCCTTCTTGATGGCCACATAACCTTCTTTGACCAGTTTTCCAAATTGTTCGGAGAGCAATTAATCGTTAACCAAGCCCGATCGCCAGTCCTCTTCAACCTTTTCGATGTAAAGCAAAGACAAGGAGGTCCTCCTGAACAGGTTTGGGCTGTTTACAGTAAGGCTCCAAACCCAGGATGAGGCTTTGATGGTTCACGCCTTTGGACAGGGGGTCATGTTAGGACAGTTTAGTGATTTGCTGATCAGGAATCCAGCAAGGACGTTTGGGGAGATACGACGACAAGTTGTTGCTCACATCGCTGCCGAAGAGGCGGTATCTGTTAAGCGTGACAACACACACCCAGGGCAAGCCAAGACCAAAGAGGGTAGCGGAGCTCAGTCTTCGAGGGTCCATGAAGCTGTGATTGAAAAGTGGTCGGACGTGCGCCAAGCTCCTTATGTGCCCAGAAAAAACCAGCCCAGGATGAAGGCAAGAGGCAACCTGCCTTTCCGCCCAAGTTCTTGATGACTTATAAGGAGCTGTTGGGTATGGCAGGAATGGCGGAAAAACTGAGGTTCCCCCCGAAATCTGACAGGAACATAGGGTCGCGCAAGGAGGCTTGGTGCGAGTTTCGCAAGGGGTACGACAATGACGTGGAACAATGTATAGCCCTGGGCTACCAGCTAGCAGGCTTGATAAAGATGGATTCTTGAAGGAGTATCTGGAAGGGGGCCAGGAGGGATTGAAGGAAGAGACTACTTCAGCGGACCAAGGACAAGAGGTGCGTGTTCACGGTGAATAGGAACTTGGGGCCGCGCAAGGAGGCTTGGTGCGAGTTTCACAAGGGGTACGACCATGACGTGGAATACTATATAGCCCTGGGCTACTAGCAGGCTTGATAAAAGATGGATTCTTGAAGGAGTATCTGGAAGGGAACCAAGAGGGATCGAACGAAGAGACTACTTTAGCGGACCAAGGACAAGAGGTGTGTGTCCACGATGAATAGGAACTTGGGGCCGCGCAAGGAGGCTTGGTGCGAGTTTCACAAGGGGTACGACCATGACGTGGAACACTGTATAGCCCTGGGCTACCAGCTAGCAGGCTTGATAAAAGATGGATTCTTTAAGGAGTATCTGGGAGGGAGCCAAGAGGGGTCAAAGGAAGAGACTACTTCAGTGGACCAAGGACATGAGGTACCTGTCCACGACAAGCTGAACACCATCTCGAAAGGATTTTCAGGAAGGGGGTGTTCTGCCTCCGAACATAAGAAGTACACGAGAGAGGTGATGATAATAGAGGCGTGGGACGCTGACTAACTAGTTGAACCTGACCTCTGTTTTACCAACACTAATTTGGGGGACGTGGTCCCACATGAGGATTGATGGAAGAGGCCCAAGCCCAAATACAAGTTCAAGCTTCATCTCAAGCCCAACAAATAGAAGATCTGGACCAACTAAGCATCAGTGGATGTCTCTTTTTGTAATTACTTTTGAGTAATTTTTTTTAGTAGAACATAAAGAGAGGTGTAGATATAGATATAAGAGGCGCAAATGTATAAAGATAAGTCACACCTTCCATGTGACATAAAAAGAAGGTGTAGGTGTAGATTTAGGAGGTGCCAAAGAAAGAAATCAAGTCACACTTCCCTTATGACTAGGAATTGGCTCCAAATTCAAATGCTTCTCATTTGAATTTCCCTCCACTTTCAATTGAATTTTCAGCCCTCTAAACACTATAAATAAGAGGGCTTGGCCCATGTAATTTCAAGATTAATATAATAGTGAATTGCTGCCAAATTTGAGCCAATATCACTACTTGTCAAAAACCTCCCAAGGTTACACTATTGATCTTCAATTCTCATTCTACCAAAGAGAGATGGCCTCACCACTCTCATTTCATACCTAGCATGCACCTCCAAGGCAACCATACCTCCTAGGAGGACCTTGTCCGTAAACCTCCATTAAGCTTCCGCAAAGATCGCCAACAATCTTCCAAGAATGAAGGCACTCTTCCATCAAGGATGATTCAGTAGTGATCTCTGTCGTCACCGTGGGAAGAAAAGTACACCGAGTTCTCATTGACCAGGGAGCTCAACTGATGTGATGTTCTGGGTAACGTTTAATAATTTACAGTTTTCACTAGGGGTGGCAAAGCAGGCTAGCCCGCCCCGCATACAAAATGCGGGTTGGCCCGCAGGCTTACGAGTCAGCCCGAAGGCTTACGGGCCATCCCGCAGGCATACGGGCCAGCCCGCTCTTTTTTTTTTAACAGAGAGAAAGAGTAGAAGCAGTAGCGGTGTGCAGCAGCGGAGCGCGCGATAGTTGCAGGCGAAGCCACGCGGAGTCGCAAGCGGAGCGAGCGGCAGCGCTCCAAAGGAGAGTGTGTCGTGTGTTGTTTGTATTTTTTTGAAATAGCGTAATTGCGTTGTGTTTTGAGTGAAAACCTAATTTTATTTCACTCAAAGTTGTCACTCCTCCATTGGACCATTGTCGTCAAGTCAATTAATTTTTCTATTTTTCTATTTTTTTATTTTTTATTTTTATTTTTATTTTATTTTTTGTGGTTTAGCGAGCCAACCCGCCCCGCCCCGCTACTGGCCCGCACGGGCCGCGGGTTATGGGGGTCAGCTGGTCAGCGGGTTGAAAACGTCAGCCCGCTCCACGTATTTTACCGCGGGCCGCAGTTGTCACCAGACCAGTTGAGACCATATGATGGTTGCTTGTTTGGCTTTGCTGGAGATCAGGTGGAGGTGCGGGGACATGTGGAGCTAAGGACGACTTTCTCAGATGGCGTTACATCTCGCATGATTAGTATCAAGTATTTAGTGGTTAATGTTGTTTCAACCTATAACTTACTTTTGGGAAGGCCCTCCTTGAATAGGTTAGGTGTGGTGGCCTCGACAAGGCACATGATGATGAAGTTGCCTTCTCTCGAGGGAGGGGTGATCATCATCAAGTCTGACCAAAAGACAGCGAGGAAGTGCTATGAGAACAGCCTGAAGATCAGAAGGGGAATGTGTGCGGTCACCATCCAGGCACGGATGCCAGAGATGATCACCTGAGATGAGGTCACCAACGAAAGGCGACCTGGGCCTGTTGGTGAGGTTCAGGAGAAGGTGATCCAGGGGAAGAAGTTCAAGATCGGTACATCGCCAGGCCAAGAATTGCAAGACAAGATCGCTGACGTAATAGCGAGGCACATGAGTGTTTTTGCTTGGTCTTCTGCAGACATGCCCGAAATAGATACTGACTTCTTGTGTCATAGACTCACCATGGATGAGAAGGTCAGGCCAGTAATACAGAGAAGAAGGAAACTCAACGAAGAGAGATGTCTAGTCATCAAAGAGGAAACCCAAAAGCTCTTGAAAGCTGGCCACATGGGAAATTCAGTACCCCAAGTGGTTAGCAAACGTGGTATTGGTGAATAAGGCAAATGGAAAGTGGAGGATGTTCGTGGACTTTACAGTCCTGAATAAGGTCTGTCCCAAATATTTGTATCCACTGCCCATCATAGATTCCTTGGTGGACAATGCTTCTAGACGCGTTCTCGGGGTACAATCCAATCTGCATGCACCCCTGTGATAAGCGCAAGACCGCCTTCATGACAGAGCTTGCCATCTATTGTTATAAAGTCATGCCTTTTGGGCTGAAGAATGTCGGCGCCACCTCTCAAAGGTTGATGGAAATGATTCTCACCCCAATGATTGGGAGAAACGTACAGGCATACGTAGACGACATGGTCATCACCTCGGTAGAAAAGGATCAGCGCGTGGCTAATTTGGAAGAGCTATTCACCACAATAGCTAAGTATAATCTGAAGCTGAATCCAGAGAAGTGTGTGTTTGGGGTAGAAGCAAGAAAGTTCTTGGGCTTCGTGCTCACAAAGTGGGGGATAGAAGCAAACCCGGACAAGTGCGCAGCAGTCATAGGGATGAGGAGCCCTACCATTGTAAAGGAAGTACAACAGTTGACCGAATGTATGGCTACTTCCTCCAGGTTCTTATCAGCAGGAGGAGATAAGGAGTACCCTTACTTCTAGTGCTTGAAGAAGAACAACCATTTTACATGGACCCACGAGTGTGAGGATGCGTTCCTCAAGTTGAAGAAGTACCTGGCCAACCCACATGTCCTATGTAAGCCGCTACCAGGTAACCACCCCCCCCCCCCCCCCCACCCCCTTTTTTACTTAAAAAATAAACAAAACAAAAAAGTCACCGACA